>Ga0207027_1023_pt2 | contig 27784 bp, 20 predicted proteins | sample Alteio_BWMinCont_43_FD_153280 | JGI IMG/M metagenome (GOLD analysis project Ga0207027, IMG submission 153280) | Enriched cells from forest soil in Barre Woods Harvard Forest LTER site, Petersham, Massachusetts, United States -... | ecosystem: Environmental > Terrestrial > Soil > Temperate forest >... | reverse complement strand
TTTATAGGACGATGATTTACGCGAGCCAAGTTCTTCGAGGTAAAGGTTTTGTTTGAGATATAAAAAATTAAGATAATACATTAATACCCCAAGCAGCACCGGCAGCAATGCCAATACGGGGTGGTTTATTAAATGCCCGAAAAACAGGTAAGATATTTTGCGGAGAGAAATTAAATGCCAGTAAAAATCCGACAGGCCAATAACGATAATTACAAATGTAACGATCAAAAATATCCAGCCGTTTAAATTGGATTTGCGCTTTATATATAGGGCCAGGTAGTTATTAAATGTTGTAAGGCCTGCTATTGAAACTATAAAGGCCAGGGCAGTTATAGCGCCGTAATTAGCAGCGACTGTTTTTAAAATAAAGGGCACAAAAAGTATAAACGGCCACAAATTAAATACCGATAATAATGCTGTAAATGCTAAATAACCAACAATGGAATTGCGCTTAACAGGCAATTGTAAATAAGGCTGAACCCTTAGGGTAGGCAGGTCTTGTAGCTGTAACCGCATTAAAAGATCAGCGAGGTAATAGATCAGCACGATACCGCAGAATGAAACCACTATGTCTTCTTTTGGAAAAACCTTTCCCAATATCTTATCCAGGAAAAACCCTAAAAACAAAACATTAAGTAACAGGTACAAAATAAGAATACCCATCACTACGCGTACAGCGATGCTTTTACCTGTATTTTTTGATCGCCAAAAGGCTTTTAGCTCGTGCTGAATAAAAGTAGATGTCATGACCAGGCCCCGGATATTATAGATAAATTACTTTGTAATAATAGTTAAAAAAAGGAAGGGTTGAAACGCAGATTGAAAAATAATGTCACGTTATACCTTTGCAACGTTTTAATAAATCCGAAATCGAACATCCGAAATAAAAATGATCACCGAAGTAAATAACAAAAAGGCAGGCAATTAGCTTTTATTTAAGTTTTTACTTTATTTTAGCCAATAAAACCCAATACTGATGAAAAGAGTTTATTTGTTCCTGTTTGCCGGTGTACTTGCCATAGTGGCGATAGTGATAAGTATAATGAATTTTAACCCTGACGTTGAAAAATGGAGCAGTTTGCTTGGCGGCGCCGCACTTGGGTTTCTGATCGTGGGGATGCCGTCTATCATAACCTGGATTAAAAAGAGAAGGCAAAAAAGCGCCAAATAGCCAATCACATGTTTTACAATTTCAAGTACCCGATTGTACTGTTTCTCGCAAGTTTTGTATTGCTCCTGGTTGGCCTGTTGCTGAAGATTATGCATTGGCCCGGCGGACACTTAATGACAGGCAGCATGATAATGGTACAAATAGTTGCAATAATCTTCCTTATAGTAATTGTTTTGAAGCGTACAAACCCCTAATTACTTTTCCTCTTTTCAGGGACTTGCTTTATCAGCCATTCGGCAACATCATTAGCAGCTTTATCGTTTTCAAAACCTGCGGGCAAGCGGCCGTTAACGTATTCATTATAAAACAAGGGGTCGCCAACGGCAAAAACAGTGCCTTTTCCATATTTTGCTGTGGCAATAATTACCGCCCCGTTGCTGTTTTTTAATGCGGCTTCGGCCGGATAACTTAGCCCAATAGAGCACACATCCTTCAAAAATATTTTATGGGCAGTTTTAAATATCGGGTTGCCGGTGGTGTTTACAGCCCCGTCTTCAAAATGCTGGTCGTTTATAACGTGGTTTTGCAGGTCATCATTAAAATGCATCCCGAATGCAGCCGCAAGGTCATTAAAATGGGGAAGCTCCACGTTTGCGCTGTCGTTGGCCATCATTACCAATACCCCGCCATTTTTAACCCAGGCGGCTATCTCCTTAATATGGTTTGCCAGAATATACTTCGGGTCAGGACTTTCTTTTTTTGTATCAGGATCAACAATAATATAAATGTCGGCGCCTTTTAAATTTGCCGCAGTCGGCGCTACGCCCAGCGTATCCAAAGTAGCGCCTGCAAGTTTAAAGGCATCGCCGAAAATTGAAAAGCCCGAATTGGTTTTATCTTCCCAGGTATAATGGTACCGTTCAATTTTACCCGAACTCGTTTTACGGACTTCGTGGTTAAAATAATAATCGAGCGTAACTTTTTGAGCTCGGGCACAATAAGCCGTCAAGGCTAATGCCGACAGGATATAAAGCTTTTTTCTCATTCTACGGTTGCTGACTGATCGGTATAGCTGTTGATATCAACAAACTATTTACTTCGATAGTTATTTAACCTCAAAATTAAAGTACTGCGCGCCCGCATCCCCGTTTGGTGTTATACCTTCAACTACCCCAACATATTTGCCGGGCTGATCAGAGGTGTAGAACGATACAGGGCCTTTACCTGAACCGCCAACACTTGGCGACCAGTACAATACATTCCTGAAATCAGGTATCCTGCTGCTTGCCTGTGTTTGGGTATCGTAAACCGGCGAGTAAAACTCACGGCGCAGCTGAAGCCCTTCATAATCAACCACTACGGCGTGGGGATCTAATTCAACTCCGCCTAAGTCGCCTTTATAGGTAATAAAGCTAAATACACCTTCAGCCTCGGCTGGGCCGTAAAAATATCTGTAGGGTACAACTTCCAGTTTTCTTACTTTCAAAGGGTCGATAGTAAATATTTTGTCGATGTTAAAAACAGGTACGCCATCAACTAAAGCTAACGGGTCGCCGTCTAAGAAACCGTGGTCGCTAAGTACCTTTATATGAAATTTCCCCCTTGAATTTACAATGTTATCCTCAGATACATATTCGCGAAGGTCTTCTTCCATGGTGGTAAACCGGGTATAGTCATCCAGTTTATAGGTTTTAGTTGGCTTGCCATAAAAAGCGCTGCTATCGGCCTGCGGGTCATAATATCTCTTAATCATGTTGCCCGAATAAATATTCAATATCTGTATCCCTAAGCTATGTTCCTGCAATGCATTGGCAACACTCGCATTAAATACAAAATTAGGTAATGTAGTTTTGGAATATTGTTCAGAAAAAGGGCTTTGAACATCAATACGGTAAATACTATCGACTAACTGATTTGTTTGTGCTATAATTTCATTAGGACCATAAAAGTCGTGCATGTTATACAACAACCGGCCTGATGAATCGCTCACCGAGGTGTATAACTGAACCCTTTTACCCGGAATCCCAAGGTAAGTAATGATATTTTTAACAGGCGTGCCACTTTCTGCATTAACTAATTTTGCGGAAATGATATGGCCATTATACTCGGGCAGAAAAGTAAATGCTGCGGGTTTATTTTCAAGCACCGGCCCCCACTGAAACCTGCGCCATCCCTGGGTCAGCATCAAATTATCCAATGCTTCATTGGTTTCGGCATTTACATTTTTGAAATAGTAATCAGGCGATTCAATGCCACCTTTCAGGTCGGAAGTTAGCCACAGGTAGTTAAAAATGTCACTCCGGTCAGTAGCCTGTAACGAATCGATACGATAAACTGACATCGAAAGATCAGCATTTAAGGCCCTGCCCGACGCATCTTTAGCCAAAACATTTACATTTACTTTTTTACGCAGACCATATTGCTGCTGATCAGCCGATGCATCAATAGCCAATTGCTGGGCGGGCCTTTTAAAATAAAGCCTTTCGCAAACGGGTTGTTTTGCGCTATTAAACACGGTAATATGCGAGATACCATCGCCAAGCTCATTTTTATTTATGGTAAAAGTTGCCGTTCCGTTAGTTAATATTCCGGTTTGGGCTGCTTTTATCGTTTGCCTGGTATGTGCAAATAAATAGATATTGGCCCCTCCGTTTTCGGTGCTTTTTACGGTGACATTTAATTGCCCCGCGCCATCGTCAGTTAACGACATCACATATCCCTGGCTGTTAACTTCGGGAAGTGTTTTTATTATTGGCGCATTGCCATCAATCTTTATAGTTGCCTTGTAGGTATTATTTGATGCCGGGGTAAACGAGAAGCTGCCCATACCAAATTTTAAAGCGCTGAACCTTGCGACTGTATCATTTTGCTGATCGGTAACAACGCCCGAAAGGCCTACTCCTTTGCCATTTTGGTTTACAGCTTTAAAAGCTACTTTACTTTTTATGCCGCTTACCAAATTGCCGCCTTCAGGGAAAAACTGGATATCGTAGGATGCTGCGGCTGATTTAGCCATGGCTTCGGGCGATTTTAGCGGATTTACAAGGGTGATTTGTTTCTCGAAATAAAAATCGGGGCTAAAGTTCTTCATCCAGCTGGTATAGGCCCTGAACTTATAATTACCATTATTAACCGATACCGGGATATATAATGAGCCATCGCCCACGCCATTTTTCATCAATACCTTGGCCTGTATAATTGGATTTTGGGCATTATCCAAAACATCAACATAAACCACCTTACTCAGGTTAAGCGGTTTATGATCGTTACCATCAATACAATAAACTTTAAACCACAGTATTTCGCCCGGCAGATATACGTTTTTATCGGTATGGACAAAAATTTTCTCCTGCAAATTGCTCTGCTTATACAAGTTAAAACTGTTTTGCACTTCCTGTATTACCTGTGCATTGCTGTTTAGCAGCAGTAATGAAAATGCTACAGTTAACAGTGTGTTTTTAATAGTTAGCAAGGTGTTTCTCATGTTCAGGGTTTATTTAATGAATGGTTTTCACCGGTTAGTTAAAATTACATAATTGGCATTTTTTTAACCGACATAATATATAAATTTTTTTTCTATTTATTCATCTTAATTTAATACGTTAAAAAACGTGAGGTATAACACCCCATTTTATATAATTCTTTATTTAAAAAACGGGGGTGGAATTAATGAGCCTCTATTTGAGCAATCTGCACAATAACGATTTGTATAGTGAAAAAACGGCGGAAGCCCCGATGCCGGCGGAGGCGGCAGTGTTGCTAACCACACTGAACTGTCCTGTACTAAATCGATATAATAATGAACTGTACCCGTATATAATGTGTCTATCTCCGAACAGTCGTAAGGGTAAGTAGCCACCCATGAGGGCAATTGGTAACTTTGTATAAATACCCTTTTTGATGAAACAGTGCATACACTGATATAACCAACAACCGGCTCGGATGGGTTGGTGATGCAATGAATATTACCCTGCAATTGTGTTGGCTGGGCATCAAATATACTCCCCAACTGCTCCGTATTTTTTTTAAGGCTTACCCAAAAGTTATAAGCATCGGCCGTTAAAGCATATTCACGAAGCAGGATACTATAATAAGATTCTATTTTTTCAGATGTGGAAGCGATAAATACTATCGGCGCCTGGTAAATTACACCCTGCTGCAATTTAGCTGATGATGCTAAAGGAATATCGCTTGAAATATCAGATGAATAGCAAGTGTTTAGCTGTTGGGCCTGGGTGCGTTCAACAAGCGTGGTGCCATTGGATATCCAGTACGAAATATATTTTGCATGAAATGCCCAGGCTTCGTCATAGTCCCAGCGATAATATTTTATCGTATTGGAGGGGTCGTGCGTGTTGGCATAAACTTCGATGCCCAGGGCAGGGGCCTGTACTACATTAAACCCAATGCTATCTATAGGTGGAGTAACATTTACGGGCACCAGGTCCGATTGATATTGTTTATTATCGGGCGTTTTTATACTAATGCGGTAAGTATGGGAATTATCAAGGTTGAGGCCTGCCGAAACATAGTTACCATTAGTGGTTTCGATTAATGGAAATACAGCACCCTGGTCGCTAACAACGTTTACTATAGCATCCAGCACGGGATTATTTACAATTTTATTTGATATATTAACCGTATGGCTCAATTTAATAGTGGTTGAATCCGGCCCGCTGTTAATCACTCCTTCCACCACAAGGTAACTCCCATTGCCGGCAATAGCCGGAGGGTTATATGGTTTTCTGCATCCCATAACTGAAATTAATATGATCGATATGCAATTCGCCCATTTCATATTTATTTCCAAAATGGTGGTGGTGTTATAGTGCCCCGTATAGTACAATCCACGCAAGGTACAGTTGAATATGTTTTCCCACCGCCATCTAACGGAATGTTATAGTTTGGCAGCGTAATTAAATTAACCGGGGATCTTTTCACCGAATCAAGCTGGCACACATAAGGATATGCAGGCGCCCAGTTAGGCAATTTTAAATTTAATATAAATATTCTTTTTGAAGGTACCGTGCATACGCTCACATAACCAATAACGGGCTCGGATGGATTAGTTATGCAATGGATATTGCCTTGCAACTGTGTTGGCTGGGCATCAAATATACTGCCCAACTGCTCCGTGTTTTTTTTCAGGCTTACCCAAAAATTATAAGCATCCGCGGTTAAAGCATATTGACGGACCAAAATACTGTACTCCGATTCTATTTTTTCAGAAGTAGATGGAATAAATATTATAGTATTTTGATCGATGATATCCTGCTGCAATTTAGCAGTTGATCCTAAAACAATATTACTCGAAACATCATTTGCGTAACAATACGTTATTTGTTGGGCGGGCGTACGGGCCACTATGGCGTAACCATTGGATATAAAATCCGTACCAAATTTTGCATGGAATGACCACGCTTCCTCGTAGTCCCAGCGAAAATATTTTATTTGACTTGTTGCGTCGTGTGCATTGGCGTAAATCTGGATCCCGGTGTCGATGGCAGAATTTATTATGTTATAACCAATACTATCTATAGGCGGCGTAATAGTGACCGGGGTCAGGTCAGATTGATATTTTTTATTATCGGCGGTTGTTATATTTAAACGGTAGGCGTGTGAATTATCCAGGTTTAATCCTGCTGAAACATAATTACCATTTGTGGCCTCAATTAAGGGAAAAGTAGCACCCTGGTCATTTACAACGGTTACCAGGGCATTCAATACCGGGTTTGTGGTTACTTTACTTGAAACGTTAACCGTACGGCTCAATTTAATAGTGGTTGAATCCGGCCCGCTGTTAATCACGCCTTCTACAACCAGATAGCTCCCATTACCGGTAATAGCTGGTGGGTTATATGGCTTTCTGCATCCCATAACGGAAATTAATATGATCGATACGTAATATGCCCTTTTCATACTTATTTCCAAAATGGTGGTGGTGTGGTGGTGCCACGTATCGTACAATCTACGCACTCCCTGGTCGACGCCATAAATCCATCGGGGGTACGCGGATTGCCAATTGCTGTTGTTGGTATCAATATAAAAGGCGGCGGGATCAAATATCGTGCAACGTAATTAATGCAATATGGCGGTGCGCAGTATAACTCCGAATCAACGGAACAGGTATAAGGATAGTCGGCTACCCAGTTCGGCAAGCCGGCGTTAGATATAAATCCCCTTTTTGATGAAACGGTACAAATGCTTACATAGCCAATAACTGGTTCAGACGGGGTGGTTATGCAATGAATATTACCTTGCAGTTGCGATGGCTGCGCATCAAATATACTACCCAACTGCTCCGTGTTTTTTTTAAGGCTTACCCAAAAGTTATAAGCATCAGCCGTTAAAGCATATTGGCGGAGCAGGATACTGTAATCTGATTCTATTTTTTCTGACGTTGAAGCAATGGATACTATCGGGCTTTGGTAAATTAAATTCTGTTTTAATTTGGCCGATGAGCCTAAAACGATGTCGCTTGACACATCATTTGTATAACAAATAGTAACATTTTGGGCCTGGGTACGCAGTACTATAGCCGTGCCGTTCGAAACGTAATTTGAAGGGTACTTTGAATGAAAAGCCCAGTTCTCATCATAGTCCCATCGATAATATTTAACATGGTTTGATGGATCGTGGGTATTAGCATAAATTTGAATCCCGGTTAAAGGAGCGTTTACTATATTATAGCCAATGCTGTCAATCGGCGGGGTAATAACTACCGGCACCATATCCGATTGATATTTTTTATTATCCGATGTGGTTATACTTAAACTGTAAGCGTGTGAATTATCCAGGTTTAGGCCTCCTGTAACATAATTGCCGTTGGTGGTTTCTGTTAAAGGGAAGGTAGCGCCCTGGTCGCTTACAACTGATATTGATGCATTAAGTACCGGATTTACGGCAGTAGCACTTGAAACATTAACCGTGCGGCTCAACTTGATAGTGGTTGAATCAGCCCCGCTGTTGATCACGCCTTCAACAACAAGATAACTCCCATTGCCGGTAATAGCGGGTGGGTTATATGGTTTTCTGCATCCCATAACGGAAATTATTAACAATATACAAACCGCTTTTTTCATTTTTATATTTATTAAAAAAAAGGTGGTGGCGTTGTAGTTCCCCGTAGCGTACAGTCTACACATATCGGCGTAGAATAATAAAAAACTGCCGGCGGTGTTAGCCCCATTGGCGCCGGCCCTGTTGGAAGTAATGTATGCGGTGGATAAACTAAATCATTATAATAATCATATGTATAATTCTTAACAGTATCCTGTTCACAGATATATGGGTAAGTAGCTACCCACGCCGGCAACTTTGCATTTGATATTATTATCCTTTTTGATGATACCTTACAAACGCTTAGATAACCAATTACAGGCTCCGCAGGGTTGGTAACGCAATGTATATTTCCCTCAAGTTGCGATGGCTGCGCATCAAAAATACTGCCCAATTGTTCGGTGTTTTTTTTCAGGCTTGTCCAAAAGTTGAAGGCATCGGCTGTTAAAGCATACTCACGCAAAAGTATACTGTATTCTGATTCCAATTTTTCAGATGTGGACGGGATAAAGGCAATCGGGGCCTGGTAAAGCACATCCTGCTGCAATTTGGCCGACGAAGCCAAAACAATATCGCTTGATACATCGCTGGTATAACAGGTACTTATTTGCTGGGCCAGCTGCCTAACCACAAGCATACTGCCGTTGGATATCCAGTAGGAAATATACTTCGAATGAAACGCCCAGTTTTCCGAATAATCCCACCTATAGTAATGGGTATTATTATCAGGATCGTGCGTATTTGCATAAATTTGTATCCCCACGCCTGGAAGTGTTACTATATTATATCCAAGGCTATCAATAGGCGGTGTAATTTTTACCGGGGCCAGGTCTGATTGATATTGTTTATTATTGGGGGTTACTATATTTAAACGGTAGGCATGTGAATTATCGAGGTTTAATCCCGCTGAAACATAATTGCCATTGGTTACTTCGGTTAAGGGAAACGTAACGCCCTGGTCGCTTACAACGGTTACTATAGCCCCAAGCACAGGAGTTACAGTGTTTGCACTTGAAATATTAACTGTGCGGCTCAACTTAATAGTGGTCGAATCAGTACCGCTATTGATCACGCCCTCCACAACAAGGTAACTGCCATTGCCGCCAATGGCCGGTGGGTTGTATGGTTTTCTGCATCCCATAAATGGAACCATTACCATTAACAACCAGTTTAACTTTTTCATATAAGTCCCTTTTATAAACTATATTTCACTTCCAGAATGCCGGCTGTGTTGTAGTTCCTCGTAGCGTACAATCTACACAATCAGGCTCTGTTGCTAAAAAGCCAATTATAGCCGGCCCTGCAGTCAATGAAGTAATGGGTATTTCACCGGAGCCAGGTGGAATTAAAAATTGGGCAACCTGATTCTGGCATGTGATCGGCGCACAGTACCACGCAGTATCTACATTGCATGAGTACGGATAAGTAGGAAACCATGTCTGCGGCAATTGTGAATTTGAAATAAAAATTCTTTTTTGCTGAACAGTACAAACGCTGATATAACCAATAACAGGCTCGGATGGATTTGTTATGCAATGCATGTTGCCGTTAATATTTGATGGTTGGGCGTCAAAAATACTGCCGAGCTCTTCCGTATTCTGCTTCAGGTTTACCCAAAAATTATAAGCATCGCCGGTTAAGGCGTATTGGCTCACCAGTATGCTATATTTTGTCTCTATTTTCTCGGATGTTGATGCTATTTGCGTTAATGGGCTTTGGTAGATAACCGCCTGTTTTAACTTTGCCGACGACCCAAGCAAAATTGTACTTGAAGCATCATTACCAAAGCAGCCGTAAACACTCTGGGCCGGTGGCCTGTAAACTATTGCTGTGCCATTGGTAACAAATTCCGATTCGTATTTTGCATGAAATTGCCATGTTTCCTTGTAATCCCAACGGTAATAATTTATCGCGTTATTTGGGTCGTGCGTGTTTACGTACAGCTGTAAACCATTGCTCTGCATCTTAAAACCAACACTATCAATCGGGGGGGTATTGGTCACAGGTTCAAAATCCGATTGGTATTGCTTGCCATCTGCAGTTTGTATGTTTAAACGATAATTGTGTGTGTTGTTGAGGTTTAACCCATACGTAGCATAGTTGCCATTACCAAGTTCGGTCAATGGATAATTACTATTCTGGTCACTTTCAACGGTTACCGTTGCATTAAGTACGGGGTTTGCTACAGCAACTCCCGAAAGATTGACAGTTTTGCTGAGCTTTATTAAGGTGGAATCGGCGCCACTGTTAATAACCCCTTCTACAACCAGGTAACTTTCAGGCGATGCAATAACGCTTGGGTTGTATGGTTTTCTACATCCCAAGGCCGATATTATTAAAATTAACAAGTAATTTGCTCTTTTCATATATTCTTGTCCTTCCTCATTTCCAAAACGCCGGTTGTTTATTTGTGCCCCTTAAAGTACAGTCAACGCATTGCGGCGAAGCACCTGTATGCCCCAATAAAGTATCTCTTCCCTCGCGTACAATAAAACTATCTATGGCATTGATAGGTATTAGCTGATAAGCAGGCCCAAGGAAAACGCCTTTTTTATTATAATTAAAAAATTGATCTTCCTGGGGTACGAAATTGCTACCCCGTGGTGGATAGTATATAAAACGAAGGCTATCAAAAGTGCAATTCGGGTAAGTCGGAGTGGGTACCCAGGCTGGTAATTGCTGGTTCTTTATAAATATTCGCTGGCTTGTAACTGCGCCGACGCTGATGTAGCCGACAACAGGCTCTGCCGGGTTGCTGGTTGAATGCACATTACCATTGATCTGCGACGGCTGCGCATCAAAAATGCTTCCAAGTTGTTCTGTATTCTTTTTTAAATTCACCCAAAAACTATACGCATCTCCCGTTAAAGCATATTGATTAACGATGATGCTGTATTCGGTCCCCAGCTTTTCAGATGTTGACGAAATGGAAGTTATAGGGTTATTTGAGATCACGTCTTTGGTAAGTTTGGCTGATGACGCTATATTAATTGTACTTGAAGTATCATTGCCCCAGCAATAATAAATTTCATCATTAACCAGGTCCCTGCTTACCACAGTATCGCCGGTTGATATAAAAAACGACTCGTAATTTGAATGAAATATCCAGGTTTCATTATAATTCCACCTGTAATAATGCGTGTTGTTTTTAGGGTCGTGCGTACTAACATAAATCTGTAAGCCATTGCCTTGTACTGCGTAACTTACAGAATCAATAGCCGGTGAATTTACTACTGGCACAAAATCAGATAAATATAACTCACCATTAGCTTGTATCCGCAAACGATATTTTCTTGAATTGTCAAGATTTAAGCCACCACATGCATAATAGCCATTCGAAGTTTCAGTTAAAGGATAAATTACATTCTGATCGCTTTCAACAGCTAAAACGGCATGGAGTACTGGGTTTATAGTAACTGTACTTGAAAGATTTACCGTGCGGCTAAGCTTAATGAAAGTTGAATCGGCCCCGCTATTGATTACCCCTTCCACAACAAGATAGCTCCCTGCTGATGTAATGGCTGGCGGGTTATAGGGTTTGCGGCATCCCATGATTGAAATTATTAATATTAACAAATAGCTTATTCGTTTCATATAGTACTTTCATTTTCCAAAAGAAGGCCCTGTTTTTCATGTCCCTTTTCCTATGATCAACTCAAAGCATGATATGAAAATATTTCCTGTTCGTTTTTATATAATATTCTCACATCACCCCGCCCAATTCATCATATCGTTCTTTTTTTCGTTACAAATTGAATTTCCAAAAAGACGGCTCCTTATTAGTGCCCCTTAAAGTACAATCCACACATATAGGGGTTGATGCTGAATATCCAGCTGGCGGATGGCCTGGCAGGCCGACAGGGGCAACAGGAATCAATGCATTGTAAGTTGCGCCCTTGTCATAATTAATAAACTCATTCACCTGGTTAATCGGAGTGTTTGAACCTTTCGGATAATAAACATATAATTCGGTATCGAGCATGCAATTGAGGACGGAGGGTGTGGGCAGCCACGCAGGCAGTTTAGAGGCTAATATAAATATCCGTTTGTTTGTAGTACTGCCAACACTAATGTAACCGATAACCGGCTCTGCCGGATTTGTTGCTGAATGAATATTGCCATTGATCTGTGAAGGTTGTGCATCAAAAATGCTCCCCAATTGCTCTGTATTCTTCTTTAAATTTGTCCAAAAATTATACGCATCGCCTGTTAACGCATATTGGCGTACAATGATGCTGTACTCTCCCCCTATTTTTTCGGAGGTTGAGGGAATAGATATTATTGGATTGTTTGCGATCACATCCTGCGCCAATTTCGCTGATGAATTGAGGACAATTGTACTCGACGTATCACTCCTCCAGCAGGTATTAACGTTTTGGGCCTGGGTCCTTCCCAATACGGTATCTCCATTAGATATAAAACCTGAATCGTAAAAGGAGTGGATGATCCAGGTTTCCTGGTAGTCCCAGCGAAAATATTTTACGGCGTTTGTAGGGTCATGGGCATCCGAATAGATATTTAGCCCATTGTTTGTTATCGTATAGTGCACACTGTCTATAGGGGGGGCGTTCAATACCGGCACATAGTCAGAATAGTATTGTTCGTTATTTACCTTTATGCTTAAGCGATAGGTACGGGAGTTATCAAGGTTTAAGCCGGCAGAGACGTATTTGCCATTGGTGGTTTCTGTTAAAGGGTAAACAGCACCCTGGTTGCTTTGAACTGATACAGTTGCACCCAGCACCGGGTTTATAGTAACTTTGCTCGAAAGATTAACCGTGCGGCTCAATGCAATGGTAGTTGAATCCGATCCGGCATCAATCACCCCCTCCACAACAAGATAACTCCCGGTTGCTGCAATAGCAGGTGGATTGTATGGCTTTTTACACCCGGCAAATATTATGCTGCTTAATAAAATCAATTTCCACTTTCTCATTCTATAAATGTTTTCAGTAAATCAGTAGTATTTTTTTGTATTTAAAAATGTAATCCCGGTATCGGGACCGCTGTTAATATCCTGGCCGCGCCAGGCAATTGGTTAATTATTACGGATAATATTTCCAGAAAGCCGGTTCCTTATTAGTGCCATGTAATGTGCAATCCACACATTCCGGGGTTGATGCGGAATAGCCTAACGGGGCAGGTGCGCCAGGTGGCTGGATTACGTCAACCGGAATTAGTGGAAAACTGGCGCCCCTGTTGTAATTTATAAATTCATCAACCTGGTTAACCGGGATGGTGCTACCCGGCGCTAAGAAGGCATAAAGGCATGGAGTAAGCTGGCAATTAGGGGGAAAATTACTGTTAGCCGGCCAGGCCGGTAACTGGTAAATTGTAATAAAAATACGCTCACTCGTAACACTACTGGCGCTTATATAACCTATAACTGGTTCGCCCGGATTAGTTGCCGAATGAATATTACCATTGATCTGCGATGGCTGCGCGTCAAAAATGCTGCCCAATTGCTCTGTGTTCTTTTTTAAATTGGTCCAAAAAGAATATGCATCCCCCGTTAAAGCATATTGCCTTACCAGGATGCTATATTCGCTGGCTATTTTTGGCGAGTTAGAAGGCAGAATGGTAATAGGATTATCAACAATTACATCACTTGACAATTTAGCCGATGAACCCAAAATAATAGTACTTGATGTATCGGTTTGCCAGCAGGTATAAATTTGCTGGCTCACAGGCCTCGGCAATACAGTATCCCCGTTTGATATAAAATGGGAATCAAACTCCGGGTGAATTATCCAGGTCTCGTTGTAATCCCAGCGGAAATACTTCACACTATTCGAAGGATCATGAGTTGCAGAATAAACATTAACCGCATTATTCGTTATTCTAAAATAAATGCTATCAATTGGAGGTGAAGTTAAAACCGCGACGTAATCAGAATAATATTGTTTATTATCGGCTGTTGTTATGCTTAGGCGATAATTGTTTGAAGTATTTAGGTTTAAGCCTGGCGAAACGTATTTACCTGCGCTGATCTCTGCCAAGGGGTATGTAGCTCCTTTATCACTTTGTACTGCAACAACGGCATTTGTTAAAGGGTTAATAGTAGTGGCGCTTGACAGCTTTACCGTTTTACTAAGTGTAATAATAGTTGAGTCCGAGCCACTGTTTATCCCGCCTTCGATGACAAGGTAACTGCCTGCGGTTGCAATAGCAGGGGGGGCATATGGTTTTTTACAACCTAAGGTTATCATTACTGCTGCGAAAAATAATAAACATCTCGTTTTCTTCATCACGTATCTAAAATTTCCAGTAAGCCGGTTGTTTATTTGTTGCCCCTTTTTGTAAAGTACAGTCCGCGCATATTGGGGCTGCTGCTGTATACCCAAGCACGGGGCCGCCGGGCGTTTGAATGGGGAGAAGTGGTATCAACGGATTATTAGCCCCCTTGTTATAATTTATAAATTCATTTACCTGGTTGATTGGGCCGTTATGGGAGCCTTGGGGAACAAATGAATACAAACAGCAATTGTTTACAGGGTTACAACCCGCCGGGTAATTTTCATTAGGGAAAGGGGGCGAAAAGGAAGGCAATTGCTGTTCTGTAATAAATATTCTCTGGCTTGCAGTACTTCCAACACTTATATACCCTATTACCGGCTCTGACGGATTACTGGCCGAATGAATATTACCGTTGATTTGCGAAGGCTGGGCATCAAAAATGCTTCCCAATTGTTCGGTGTTCTTTTTTAAATTCGTCCAAAAGGTGTAGGCATCAGCCGTTAAGGCATACTGCCTCACCAGGATGCTGTATTCGTTAGCTATTTTTGCTGATGAAGATGCCAGGAATATAACTGGGTTATCAACAATTACATCATTTGCCAGTTTAGCCGATGACCCTAAAACAATGGTGCTTGATGTATCAGTTCTCCAGCAAGTATAAACCTGCTGGCTTTGGGTCCGGGTCAATACGGTATCGCCGTTAGAGATAAAACCTGTAGAGAGCGGCGGATGAATTATCCATGTCTCCTGGTAATCCCAACGATAATATTTTATTGTGTTGGAAGGATCGTGGGTGGCTGAATAAACAGTCAGCCCTGTATCAATTATTTTAAACGATATACTGTCAATAGGTGGTGAATTTAATACCGGCACATAATCAGAATAATACTGTTCATTACTGGTTTTTACGCTTAAACGATAAGTATGGGAACTATTAAGGTTTAAGCCTGCCGAAACGTAACTTCCCTGGCTATTTTCAGTTAAGGGGAAAACAACATTCTGGTCGCTTTGTACGGCCACAGCTGCTCCAATAACCGGGTTTATGGCTGTTGCGTTTGAAATTTTAACCGTTTTGCTAAGCTTAATAATTGTTGAATCGGAACCGCTGTTGATCACCCCTTCAACAACGAGGTAACTACCTGATGATGCAATAGCTGGGGGCGCATAAGGTTTTTTACAGCTAACTATTGTAACGATAGGCATAAAATATATAATGTATCTTAAATAACATTTCATATCGTTAAAACCGTATGTTATAATTAATAAACGGAATAGGCGTAGCAAAAATGGATAATTTATATCCGCTTATTACCCCACCCTGTTCGGTAAAGAAAGTTGAGTAAGCATTTTGCCTTCCGGTTAAATTATAAACACCTACCGTCCATGAATTGTGTGTTTTTTGGTGTACTTTGTGGTTACCATCAATGTTTATCGAGAAATCCGATCTGAAATAATCGGGGATACGATATTGGTTCCTATCCGAATAAAATACCCTTTCAGATCCTGCATATTCATATTGTGCTATAGGTAAAGTAATTGGCCTGCCTGTGCTATAAGCTACATCTAATGATATACTATAACGATGTGTAAACTTATAATTACCGGTAAAGTTAAAAGCATTAGGCTTATCCCAATTTGACGGATACCATGCACCGCCGTTTATTAGCTCCCCTGCATTGGGGTCATCCTGCCTTAATAGCGTACGCGAATAGGTATAGCTTATCCATCCATTTAATTTTCCGGCCGTTTTTTTAAGTAAAAACTCAGCGCCGTAAGATTTACCTTCATCATCAATCACCGCTTGTTCAATATGCTGGTTTAACAATAGTTCGGCCCCGCTTTTATAATCAAGATAATTTCTTAACCGTTTATAATATACCTCGACCGACATTTCGAGCGTATTTTGCTTTGCGTTTTGAAATATCCCAAATGATACCTGGTCGCCATATTCGGGCTTAATATTCGCGTCGCTTAATTTATAAACATCCGTTGGTGAAATTGAAGTTGAATTGGTTAATAAATGCAAAAATTGATGCATCGTATTATATCCGGCCTTTATTGACAGGTTTTCATTCAATAAATAACGGGCAGATAGCCGCACATCAGGCGCTCCGTATGTTTTAATTATAGAACCGCTTTTATAAGCTGTGCTATCAAGTACATTATCCGGTTCTTTTGGCAAATTTGGGGCATAAGTGTCAACTGTTTGCGGGCCCAGGTAATTATAAATATTATACCTTACGCCGGCACTAATCGAAAGGTTGGTGTTAACATCGTATTTATCGCCCAAATATAACGCACTTTCAAGCGCCTGTTCTGGCGCTATCACCTGGGGTATAACCAACGACTGACCGCCATCGGGCTCGTAGCTACCGGCATTATTTTTATATAAAATTGAGCTTAACCCAAAATTGATAGTATGCTTACTGCTTAAATAATAAGTAAAATCTGCTTTGAAGTTGGCCTGGCCGATATTCGAAGACAAGTCGTAGCCATTTACAGGGTTTGCAGTGCTGGTTATGGAATAATTATAATGGTCATAGCCCCCGCTGATCAAACTAAATAGTTTTGTGTTAAAATTATGCTTCCATTTTAAAATTAAACTTTTATTGCTGTAGGCATAGGTGGTATCACTATTCAGCCGAAACTTATCATTACTGATATAGCTTGACAAATAAATATTGTTTTTATCGTTTATCTGGTGGCTGATATCAAGATTGGCATCATTAAACGATGCCGAGCTATTTTTGTAGGCCTGCGGCAATAAATTCAGCAGCCAATCTGAGTAGGTTGTGCGGGCGCCAAATATAAATGATGTTTTATCTTTTACTATCGGCCCCTCAATGTTAAACCTGCTCGTTAATAGTCCTATGCCTGCCGAACCGGTAAATATTTTTTTATTGCCCTCGCGGTTAGTGATCTCTAATACCGATGCCAAACGCCCGCCAAATTTTTCGGGGATACTGCTTTTATACAATTCAATATCTTTTACAATATCGGGGTTGAAAGCAGCGAAAAACCCAAAAAAGTGTGCCGGGTTATAAATAGTGGCCCCATCAAGCAATATCAAATTTTCATCAGCCGAACCACCCCTTACGTTAAAACCGGTAGTTGCTTCGCCCACCGATGTAACACCGGGCAGGGTAAGCACTACTTTTAAAACATCGGCTTCGCCAAATGCCGTAGGTATTTGCTTAATATTTTTTATATCCAAACGGGTAACGCCTAATTGCACGCTGCGCACATTAGCAACTTTATCGGCCGATATTTTAACTTCCTTTAAGCTGTTTACCTGTTCCTGCATTTCGATGATCAGTTTACCATCGCTGTATAAAATAATTTGCCGCCTGGTATCGCGCATACCTATACCACGAATGTTTAAGGTATGCCTGCCGCGGGGCAACGATATGGTAAAATACCCGAACTGATCGGTAGCTACGCCGCTTTTAGTACTGGCAACATAAATACTTGCCCCCGCAATAGCTTCGCCGGATTTTACATCGCGTATATAGCCCGATAATGTTGCATTTCCCGCTTTTATGTTGTTGGTCCTGATACCAATTTCGTAAACTTTATTTTCAGTGGTAGCCTCGGCTACTTTTTTATCTTTTTCATCGGTATAATCGGCAACTGCTGAAGTTTGATTACCGGGCACAACGGTTGTTGCAGTCTCAGCAAAGCCTGGTGCAAGTTCGGTTTTTATTTGCCTTCCTTTTGTAAGGAATATTTGCTGCCTGGATATTGCATAGTGGAAATCAGTATTTTGAAAAGCCATATCTAAAATAGTAGCTATGGGCTTATCATTTACCTGTAGGGTAACCTTTAAACTATCAAATGAAGTGGGGTCGTAATAAAAGTGATAGTTGGTTTTTGACTCAAGGTCACTAACAACCTGCGCAATAGTAGCTTGCTGGAAGCTAACGCTTATTAGCTTTTGCTGCGCCACTGCTATCTGTAAAAACAACAAAAAGCAGGAACTTAAAAGGAAACTTTTTCTCATATTAGTTGGTTAAATGGTCGTAATAAGATGCTATTTTGACCATAGCCTCTTCAGGATCTTGACGGAACTTAATTTGATTAGCTTTAATATATTGCTGAATTTCCTTTTTCTTATCTTTTAAAACATCAAGAAGCGACCCCTGACCGCTAAAACTATAATAAGTGTTATTTTTCCTGACGTAATAATCTTTTACCGGGTTGAAATAGGCTTCAGGCCCTAATATCCCACTGGTACTTGTTTGAATGTTTTTTGACCTTTTTGCCAGTATCTGCGTTTTTCCGCCATAAAGCTCATCATAAAACCCCGTTTTTATGATGGTATTGACGCCGAGGGTATCTGCATTTATATTTATAAAATGATGGTCTAAAAAATCAAAGCTTTTTACCTTTTCTTTTATCAGTGAAAACTTTGAAAAATGATTATATAACAGGACAACAACTTTATCATAATATATATCATATAGCATTGGCACCCCGTTGAAATACGTGCCATCATAAACAATAGAGCCGGGCGTAAAAGCGTTAACATCCGAAAAGAATGCGTTGCCTTTGGTGATAGGATCGCTAAGATAATATTCAGTACCGTTGTATAAACGCGACTGCTCCCCGATTGAGGCATAAAAAAGGGATAGCGTATTATTTAATGCGTTTTGCTGTGAACTGCTATCTGTATGTGCTGTTTGTGCTAACGAATTTTTGCCGACAACAGCGCATAGAAGAAATGCTATTGTGGATAGGTAGGTGTTTCTTCTCATAACTTCAGGTTAAAAATGGAAATTACGTTACTTAATATTAAAAACCAAGTGTTTAGTTAAAAAAGTTTCAGTAAATGTTTTCTTTGGGGTAATAATCCATCCGCTTATAGCCAATACGGGCATTATTTGAAAAATGATACAATGTGTCAAAGAAACACTTTGTGCAATCGGCAGGCTTAAATTAGTGTAAGGCAAAAATCAACCAAATCCGCTTTGAATTTCGCTATATGCCTACCTTTTTCGGGCTAATTTGGGTGCACGGGGAATACCCGGTGTAAAGCGTATCTTTATTAGTTTTTGGGGTATTTTGAACAAAGCGCATAATTTTTTTGATTAAAAATATAGAGGTATTTGACAATAACAGGATACTTAATTGTCATAAAAATATTACATAATTACCTGGTGGTACAAATCAATAATCTATCGTATTATTGATTTAATTTAAAAATCAAAAACCATTTTATGAAAGCCACAAAAGTATTAGCCATTTTATTGTTAGCAATATTTAGCTACAGCGCTGTAAGCGCCCAGCCGCACCACAAAATTCACCACAAAAGGCACCACCGTCGTCATCACAAGATGTAACAAAAAAGGCCCCCCGATAATTCGGGGGCCTTTTTTGTTACATCTTATATTTGAAGTTTTACTTATTTCTTTGAAGTACCGTTGTAAAAAAGCCCAGTTGAGAGAAATCAAGTACAACCTTTGTGTGAAAATTGTTAATTTTATTCCAATAAATTATTAACTGGCAGAATGGCTAAAAAGGGCAAATTGGTAAAGTATGTTAGCTCTTATTTAGACAGAGAATTTTTAACGGTTAACACAGGCCCCATCGCCGATCTCGTTTCTGTGCTTAGCCTGGAAGAAAGAACACTAATCTACAAATATTTTGAAGACGGCTACGAAGGTGTGAACAGTATATTGCGAAAAAGCCTGGGAAAAAACAATACTGAATTCGGACGGCTTTTGGATAATACGTTAAGAAAGTTGCCGGATTATAAAGGTGTTGTATACAGAAGCGTTAACTTAACATCTTCGGAGATAGAAAAGTATGAGGTAGCCTGTGAAAAAAATGCTATATTTAGTAGAACATTCTTTTATTTCAACCAGCAAATCGATTGGTATTGCCAGTATGTACGGCAAAAGCTGTCAATTTACCATAATTAGCCAAACTGGAAAGGATATAGAAAAATTTACTAAATACGGCTTCCATAGCGGCCAAAATGAAAAGGAAATATTGTTCAGGCCAAATCGTAAATTTGCTGTACTGGAAGTATCAAAACTGGAGGGTAGCACGTTAATATTAATGGAGGAACTTAGCTTATGACCATGATAGAACAATTGGAAAAAGACGCTGTAATTGAAGAAATGGATATTTTTAATATTTCAGGCCTTATTATGCAGGCTATTGAAGTTAAAAGTTCTGTTAAAAGACAAAAGACTATAGACACAAAAGAAATCATACTGGATTCTTTGGCTGATATACTGGAAAATATGCTCACTAACAACCTAAATTTGTCAAAACAAAAGAAAGTTGAAATTATTCATTTGCTAAATAAACTGAAGGCGAATAAAGAATACATGCAGTTGTTGAAAGGAAATTTGATTAGCAATCAGCAGGCACTGGCTGATATGCAAACTGCATCAGTACGATTGGGAAAAAAATCGCAATCAGCTTTTGAGATGGATTAATATTAAGAGGAGGGATACGGCAAAAGCTATGGTTTTGAAATATTTTGTCGTTAGGCTCATTTTTTATTTGACAGCTTTTTTTGCGTTCGTATTGTGGATCTGTCTATGTCTGTTTTTTAATAGGATATGCAGATGGCAGCGGCAATCATATTAAAAGTTCGTTAGCATTGGCACTCCTTTTTATAATTTTCAATATCGGCATTAACAGGTTGATTTTAATTCAGCACTATTTGAAAAAAGAATTTGAAAGGGTTTCAATCTTAATGTCAGCAAGTCGGTTTGTTTTGCTATGCATGGCAAATAGTTAGACCGCCACTTTTTATTATAAATCGTTTTACCGTGGTTATATAAAAGGAAAGAGCCCGGATAACTACCAATTATCAGGGCTCTTTCCTTTTTAATTTTCAATCTTTACAACTTCCTTTTCACTTCTACATTTTCATACGCTTCAACTATATCCCCTACTTCAATGTTATTAAAGTTGTGGATATTTAAGCCGCACTCGTAACCGGTAAGTACTTCTTTAACGTCGTCTTTAAAGCGTTTTAATGAGGCAAGTTCGCCGGTATATATTACCACGCCTTCGCGAACGATGCGTATTTTGCTGTTACGGGTAATCTTACCATCCAATACCATACACCCGGCAATTGTACCAACCTTGCTGATCTTAAAGGTTTCGCGGATCTCGACATTGGCAACAATTTTCTCTTCGAAAGTTGGTGCAAGCATGCCTTCCATCGCAGCCTTTATCTCGTTTATGGCGTCGTAGATGATAGAATAAAGCCTGATATCTATCTGCTCGTGCTCTGCCAGTTTACGTGCGCTTGCCGAAGGCCGTACCTGGAAGCCTATGATAATAGCATCAGATGCCGAAGCCAGCAATACGTCCGACTCGGATATTTGCCCTACAGCTTTCGAAATGATATTTACCTGTATTTGTTCAGTTGATAATTTCAGCAACGAATCGGATAACGCCTCGATAGAACCATCCACATCGCCTTTAACAATAATGTTAAGCTCCTTAAAGTTACCCACTGCCAAACGGCGGCCAATTTCATCAAGGGTGATGTGTTTCTGTGTACGTAAGCCCTGTTCGCGTTGTAATTGTAAACGTTTGTTGGCAATTTCGCGGGCTTCAACTTCGCTTTCAAGCACGTTAAATTTATCGCCCGCAGTTGGTGCGCCCTGCATACCCAATACCTGTACCGGTGTGGATGGGCCCGCCTTATCAACCCGCTGGCCACGCTCATTGGTTAACGCTTTTACACGTCCGCTGTAACAACCTGCTAATATCGGGTCGCCTACCTTTAGGGTACCGGCCTGTACTAAAATGGTGGTTACAATACCACGGCCTTTATCCAAAGCAGCCTCGATAACGGTACCAACGGCACGTTTGTTAGGATTAGCTTTCAATTCAAGCAATTCGGCTTCGAGCAATACTTTTTCTAACAGCAGGTCAATATTTAAGCCTGTTTTGGCTGATATTTCCTGAGACTGGTATTTACCGCCCCATTCTTCAACCAAAATATTCATGGCCGATAACTGTTCGCGTATTTTATCGGCATTAGCGCCCGGCCTGTCAATTTTATTGAAGGCAAAAATGATTGGTGCGCCGGCAGCCTGCGCGTGGTTTATGGCCTCGCGGGTTTGCGGCATCACGCTGTCATCGGCAGCTATTACTATAATTACAATATCTGTTACCTGGGCGCCCCTGGCACGCATGGCGGTAAACGCCTCGTGACCCGGTGTATCCAGGAATGTTATTTTTCCTTTGTCATCAGGCAAAGTTACCTCGTAAGCGCCAATGTGCTGGGTTATACCCCCTGCTTCGCCGCCTATAACGTTTGTTTTGCGTATAAAATCGAGCAACGATGTTTTACCGTGGTCAACGTGGCCCATTATAGTTACAATTGGCGCACGTGGTATCAGATCTTCCGGATCATCAGGTGAATCAAGGTTAGCTTCTTCGTCCTGTGGTTTTACAAACTCTACCTGGTAACCAAATTCATCGGCAACAATGCTCAGTGTTTCAGCATCAAGCCTTTGGTTGATGGATACGAACATGCCAAGGCTCATGCAGGTGGAGATGATCTGTGTTACAGAAACATCCATCATCGAAGCCAGCTCATTTGCTGTTACAAACTCGGTAACTTTCAACACTTTCGATTGCAGTTCCTGCTCCATTGCCAGTTCTTCGGCAGTAGCAGCTACATCGTCACGTTTTTGGCGGCGGAATTTAGCACGCTGGGCAAATTTACCGGATTTACCGGCGCCGCTTAAGCGGGCTAAAGTTGCCTTAATTTGATCCTGTATATCTTTTTCCGTAGGTTCTTCCTTCGGTGTTGTATTTTGTGGAGTATTACGGCTGTTCCTGAAATCGGGACGGTTACCACCGCCCTGGTTGCCGCCACCTCCCGCAGGGGCGTTGCCTCTGTTCCTGAAATCAGGACGGTTACCGCCATGCGGTTGCTGCTGTCCCGGAGGATTTGCCGCTTGTTGTCCTGCATGATTTGCCGTCGGGTTCCCTGGTTGCTGGTTATTTCCGCCACCGCCCTGGTGGTCCTTACGTTTTCTTTTACGTTTATGGTCCTGCGAACTGGTATTTGATGATGAGGCTACCGGGTTGCGTTTTGGCGCACTTACAGGTAACTGGATCTTACCAATCACATTCGGCCCGGTCAGGCGTTCAGCTTTTGCCCTGATTACTTCAGGCTCCTGCGGTTCATCAACAGTTTCTACAGGTGGTTCAACTTCTTTTGCGACTTCCACAACCGGCGGAACTACTATATTTTCGCTTTTAACTTCTGCTTTAACAACTTCGGGAACAACTTCTTTCGGCGCCTCTATTACCGGCTCAGGCTGCGGTTTTGGCACAACTATCTCGGGTGTAACAACAGGCTCTTCTTTTTTCTCGATAGGCTTCTCAACAGGTTTCTCAACCGGCTGGTGTTGTGCATCAAGGTTATTAAGGTCAATTTTACCCACTACCTTTACCCCCGGCAAAACTTCATTATGTTCTGCGGGTTTTTGGGGCTGCGGTTCAACCGGCTTCGGTTTTTCCACAACTGGTGGCGTATAATGGTTGCCTATGCCTTTTATCAGTATCTCTTCGTTCTCAAAATCTCTTGAACGGCGATGTTCTGTCGGTTTTTCCGGAAAAACTGCTGGTTCTTCCTTCCTGATCTTCCCGATACTGATTTGCTTGGCTTCCTCCTTGATAATTTTATCAACAGCAAACTCTTTCAAAAGAGCATTGTACATATCGCCATCGAGTTGGGCCATAGGATGTTTTTGCACCTTGTAACCTTTTGTCGCCAAAAAATCAACAATGGTACCCGTACCGATATTCAGCTCTTTAGCTGCTGTAAATAATTTTATGGATTTGTCTTCTGACATTTATTACTATTCTTTCTCTGCTTTTTTTGCAAAAATACGATTTTAATTTTGGTAATCACGCTTATTCAAACTCAGCCTGAAGAATTGATAATACATCTTTAACAGTTTCTTCTTCTAAATCGGTACGTTTTACCAATTCATTAACTGTTAATGCAAGTACTGATTTTGCCGTATCTAAACCAATGCGTTTAAATTCGTCAATTATCCAGCTTTCAATTTCATCTGAAAACTCCTCAATATCAACGTCTTCGTCCTGTTCGTCTGCTTCGCGATAAACATCAATTTCGTATCCTGTTAATTTACCCGCCAGCTTAATATTATGCCCGCCACGACCGATTGCCAATGAAACCTGGTCGGGTTTTAAATAAACTGCGGCTGTTTTTTTCTCATCATCTAATTTTATAGATGTTATTTTCGCCGGCGATAATGCACGCTGGATATACAACTGCAAATTATTGGTGAAGTTAATCACGTCAATATTTTCGTTTTTAAGCTCTCGTACAATACCATGTATGCGCGATCCTTTCATACCTACACAGGCGCCTACAGGGTCAATACGGTCATCATATGATTCAACTGCTACTTTAGCCCTCTCGCCTGGTTCGCGTACGATTTTTTTAATGGTGATAAGGCCGTCAAAAATTTCGGGCACTTCCATTTCAAATAAACGTTGTAAAAACTCAGGTGCAGTGCGCGATATGATGATCTTTGGGTTGCTGTTCAGCATATCCACTTTATCAACTACAGCTTTTACGGTATCGCCCTTTTTAAAATAATCGGCAGGTATCTGTTCTGATTTTGGCAGCAATAGCTCGTTGCCTTCATCATCAAGCACTAAGGTTTCCTTTTTCCAAACCTGGTAAACCTCGCCGGTTACAATTTCGCCTACGCGGTCTTTATATTTTTTAAATATCTCGTCCTTTTCCAGTTCCAATATTTTTGAAACCAGCGTTTGGCGTGCTGCCAGTATAGCGCGGCGACCAAAACTTTCAAGGGTTACCTGTTCTATATAATCATCACCCACCTCAAGACTTGGGTCTAATGTCCTTGCTTCGGCCAATTCAATTTCCAGGTCATCATCTTCACTAAAGCCATCTTCCATAACCTTACGTGTGCGCCATATTTCTAAGTCACCGTTGTCGGTATTCACAATTACGTCGCAATTCTCATCAGTGCCATATTTTTTCCTGATCATGCTTCTGAAAACGTCTTCCAGTACGCTCATCATCGTTGGGCGGTCGATGTTCTTGAAATCTTTAAATTCCTGAAAAGAATCAATTAAATTAATATTGCTCATTTTTCATTAAAATTATTGTTCATTAAAGGCAATGAAGCTATCATGAGCTTGTTCATTTGATTTTTTAAGTTGTAGCTCATGATGATTCTTACTTGAATGATATTAAAACCTTTGTTTCTGTTATTTTACTTATCGGGATAACGGCTTCAACAGTCTCGGCCTTTTTTCCCTTTTCTTTTATTTGTTCTTCAATTACTACGGCATCCTCAGCAATACCTGTTAACTTACCTTCTCTTTTAGTGCCATCTGCCATTTTAATCGCCAGGCTGCGGCCAACATTTTTTAAATACTGCCTTACTGATGTAAGCGGCGTATCAATGCCGGGCGATGAAACCTCGAGGTTATAGGCTGTTTCGATCACATTTTCCTCTTCCAGCTTAAAACCAACGTACCTGCTTATTGCAGCAACATCATCAATACCGATGCCATTATCCCCATCAACCAATATCACCAGCCTCCCGTTCGCGTGCATTTTTACATCCACTATAAACAGGTTTGGCTTGCCCAGCTCGGCTATCTTTTCGTCAACCAGTTCCCGTACTTTTTTTTCAATATTCATTATTAAACTCCCGATCCTGGCCGTGGCAACTACCTTGGCCGAAATTGATTGTTAAATAAAAGAGGGGACAATCGCCCCCTCTTTTTTAATTCAAATGCAAATATAATGACTTTTATTGGGGTTTCAAAACGGTTTTATCACTAAAGGTTAAAAAATCAGCCGGTTGCTGCAAAAATAGTTTGATTTTTTTGATGAACGGGAAATTTTTAAAATAGCTTCAGCAAACAGCATGGCGACGAGTTTACTCACCCCGACTACGCTTCGCTGGTCGACCCCCTCTTTTGCAAGCAAAAAACAGGCTACAGACACGCGGCTTATCACCCTGGCATGCTGGTCGACCCCCTCTTTTGCAAGCAAAAAACAGGGTAACGGCAACTTTTCTTCCCCTCTTTATGGCTTGCCATAGAGATGGTGGTCGAGCAAAGCAAAGACCGGGTGAGTAAACTATACGAGCGATATTAACGTTAATGCACAGCGGCAGTTAGCCCAATCGAACAGTTTTATGGCTAACCCTGCTGAAGCTATTTTGATATTCTCTTAATTTTCCAGATGGGCATGCCGTTGAAATATTTATTGCTCAGGCAAATTCAAAGGATGCAGCTTTTCACACTTATTACAATCCCGGTTGGACGTTAAGAAAAGTAAAATAGGTCATTGACGCTGCCACTGGCAGGATATTTCGCCCGACAACAAGCTGAATTTACCGACATTTTAATAGTGCTAACCGTTTAACTTTTTAACGCTTCCTTCTGCACCTTTAATTTTACCGGTGCGCTGTCCCTGTCATCAGGATAGTGTACAACATTTATTAAAATGCACTTATCATGGTAAAACAAATGGAAATATTAGTATTTAAAACAAATGTAACCAGCAAAAGGAAGGCCGGTAAAGCGGGCTTGGTATTAACCTCGGTGCCGGCAATTGTACAATGGAATTTCGACCTTGACGATTGCGATAAAGTGTTACGCATAGTAGGACCTGGTTTAAAACCGGACTTTGTAGAATCAATTTTGAATAAAGCCGGGTTTACTTGCACGGAACTTGACTATTAATATGGCGAAGTACTTACCGCTGTCCATCCGCCATCAACAATTATATTTTGCCCCGTAATATGCCCGGATGCCGGCGAAACTAAAAACAGCACCGCATTAGCAACATCCTCTACAGTGGCTGGCCGGCCCATTGGGGTAATGCGCGACCATGTGCTTTTGTAATCCGCATCCTCCAGTGTACGCTCGGTAAGTGTGGCGCCGGGTGCAATAGTATTTACGGTGATATGATAAGGGGATAATTCAATAACCAGGCTTTTTGCCAACATTTCGAGCGCAGCTTTTGTCATGCCGTAAGCCGCCAGATCTTTATGCGCCTGGTGGCCGGTAACCGAGGACATAAACAGGATACTGCCACCACTTTGTTGTTTTATCATTTGCTGCGCTGCCTTTTGCGCCAAAAAAAAGCTGCCCTGTAAATTTAAGTTCATCACACTTTGCAACGACTCCACAGGGTAGGTTAAAAAATCACCAAACAAAGTTATACCCGCGTTGGCAATAGCGATGGTAAGCTTGCCGAATTGCGCAACAGTAGTATCAACCATTTGCTGTATGAAATTTATGTCCTCGGTTACCGGCCACCAGGCGCATAAAGATCTGGCGGCTTACGGCATGACAAAAGCTGCGCTC
>Ga0207027_1042_pt1 | contig 27795 bp, 26 predicted proteins | sample Alteio_BWMinCont_43_FD_153280 | JGI IMG/M metagenome (GOLD analysis project Ga0207027, IMG submission 153280) | Enriched cells from forest soil in Barre Woods Harvard Forest LTER site, Petersham, Massachusetts, United States -... | ecosystem: Environmental > Terrestrial > Soil > Temperate forest >... | reverse complement strand
CATAGCTCCGGGATAAGCAGCATCGCCTTCGGGGAAGGCACAACGGATGCTATCATAAGGCGCTTTGCCTGCCTGTTTGTTTGCCTCATTGATATATTTGATCACCGCACAATCCAGTGCCCGGTTTTGACCCCGGTTCGTTAACATCTGAACGCCCAATTTACCTGTCAGCTCTTCCAGACCGGCATAAGCAGTAGTTAAAATATCCAGTGCCGATGATTCGACTAAATTCAGGCAATTGCCCAACTGAACTACTGCACCAACTACGAAGGGTTTTCGGGGCCTCTTTATTCTTCTGTTTTCCTTCCGCAGCATCGGTCGCATATTCTAATGCCCTGGCCGGATCTTGTTCCCAAAAATAGATACCCGGCCCCAACCAATCCCAAGCATTATTACTTGCGCGAAGCTCATCTTTTCCGTTTACCAATCGCAGGCCAAGATTACGGTCGCAACTGTGAAAGGCGAGCACGTTAAACGATTGAAACCCGGCCATTATTTTTTGTGGGTTTTCGAAATGGCGGCGGTCTTATTGCTATGTTTAAAATGGACGGTTTCTTTTCGAGCCAATCCATCCCCGACCGTATAAATCCCGGCACTATGAAGAAATGCAGATGCAGCTTCGGGAGACACACCTACTCTTTCGGTTGTCGTTTTTAATATTTCGACTTGTTCATCTATGCTTATATGGGTCATGAGAAGAATGCTTTTAACAAAAAAAACAAAAAGTAAATTGTTTATGAAATTTTACATATGTTTTTCATTTCACTTCTAAGCTATCCTCTACAACGATTTAAACCAATCCCTACCAAATCTTCACCCTTTTGTCTAGATCCAGCCACATTTTATCGCCTTTTTTTATGTGGAAAGCATCATAAAACTCAGGCACATCGGTAAACGGCCCGTTAACCCGCATAAAACCGGGGGCATGTTCATTAGTCAATATCTGGCTTGATAGGGCTTCTTTTCTTTCCTGCCCAAGCCAGCCTAAAGCATAGCCTAAGAAGAAACGCTGCACGGGGGTTAAGCCGTTTATCGGTTTGGCTTCTTTGTACTGGTCGGTTTTCTTAAAAGCATCAAGGCCAATGACAATGCCGCCCAGGTCGGCAATATTTTCGCCTAAAGTAGCTTTGCCATTAACGTGCAGGCCGTAAATACTATAGCCGTTAAACTGGTTAACCAGCATTTGGGCATGCTGCGTAAACTTCACCGAATCCTGCGGCAGCCACCATTCTTTCAGGTTCCCTTTGGCATCAAACTGCCGGCCCTCGTCGTCAAAGCCATGTGTCATTTCGTGCCCTATGGTTGATGCTGCTGCATAGCCATACACTACGGCATCATCTATATCTTCATCCTTTACACCGGGCACTAAAAATTGCGCCGCGGGCAGCACAATTTCATTATTCGACGGGTTGTAATAAGCATTATAGGTTTGCGGTGTTATGCCCCATTCGGTGCGATCTACGGGTTTGCCCAGTTTATTGGCATCGTACCTGTGCCAAAAATTATTTGCCCGCATTACATTAAGTGCATATGGCCCGCGATTGATGGTCAATGTCGAAAAATCTTTCCAGTGGTCGGGATAACCAACTTTAGGGTTTACTTTCGATAGTTTATCGTAAGCCCTTTGTTTTGTTTGTTCGCTCATCCAGTCCAGCTTTTCAATGTGCTCTTTAAAGGTGGCGCGCATGGCTTCCACCAGGTTTACATAGCGTTGTTTTGTTTTTTCGGGAAAATATTCTTTTACGAATATCTGGCCCAATACTTCGCCCATCAAACCATTCTCGGTATCCAGTACACGTTTCCAGCGGGGCAATTGCTCTTTACTGCCGTTCAACACTGTGCCGTAGAACCTGAAATTTTCACTATCAAACGGTTTGCTCAGGTACGATCCGAATGCCGTTACCAGGTTTTTACGCAAATAGTTTTTCCAATCATCGATACTGAAAGTTTTAAGCGCTTTATTTACCGCCCTGTAATATTCGGGCTGGCCAACAATTACCGAATCAACATTTTTGTAATCCATTTTCGCAAACATGCTTTTCCAATCAATGTCCGGAGCAAGCTTGCTTAATCCGCTTAGCGGCATTTTGTTATAATTGTGGTAAGGGTCGCGCAGGTCTTCCAGCTTTCTCGAACTATCTGCAAAAAACGTCTCCAGGCTATACGTCCTTTTAGTCGCGGCAATGGCCTCGTCCGAACTTAGGCCCGATAGCTTAAATACTATCGGCAAGTGCTTTTCCTGGTAATCTGTCCTTATTTCAACGCTGTGCGGGTCGGTATTAAAATAGTAATCGCGATTTGGCAGGCCTATGCCGCCCTGGCTCAATTGCAGCATATTTTTATCGCTGTTTTTTGCATCTTGCCCAACGCCGGCTTCAATTGGTGTTTGTACACCAATGGTTTGCAGGTGCGCAAACTCGTCAATAAGCCCGCTAACCGTTTTAACTGCTTCAATTTTAGCTAATTCTTCTTTAAGCGGGTCCAGCCCCTCTTTTTCAATATCGACAGTATCGAGGCCGCTAAAATAAAAATCGCCTATTTTTTGAGTGTTACTTCCTTTTTCGGCATTGGCAGTTAACGCGTCTTCGTTTATTTTTTTTAGCCTGTCCCTTAGTTCTTCTTCAACCACATTACCAATTCCCCAGGCGGCGTAAGCAGGGGGGATGGGATTCTTTTTAAGCCACCCGCCGTTGGCATACCTGAAAAAATCGTCGCCGGGCTTTATTGTTGTGTCCAGGTCCTTAAATATCACATCATTTTCGGCATAATTTTTTGATTTGTCCTTACAGGCGCTCATCACAAACGTACCAATGGTAACTAACAGAATGGCATTGATAATAAATTTTTTGGTCATTGATCTTAATTCTTTGTAGATAATAAAATACAAGGCTTGTATAAAATAACATACAATAGTACAATACAATACCATTTTATACAACATATTTAACATTACGGGCTAAAAATAAATTGATAAGTAAATAATGCCGCCTGCTATAAAACATAAAGAATATGTTATTTTTTACATGGCGTGTCAATGATTTTTACAAACGGAGAATTATGGCTTAACATTTGTTATTGAAATCGTGGCCCTGCGAATAATCTATGAAAACGATAAATACATCTACCTATGTAAAACTTTGTTTTTGAATTCTCAGACACCCAAGCTGAGGTATTTTTGTTCTTTGTTTTGGGTTTAATCAATAGTTTAAATTAATTAGGGGAAAGGGAGCTTCAAAAGGGCTCTCTTTTTTTGTGATAGATTTTTTACTATGCATGCATAATATTATTTTTGGATCGAAATTTAAAGACCTATGTATTTTGAACTAACGGAAGAACAGATAATGATACGCCAGGCTGCGCGTGATTTTGCACAAACGGAACTTAAGCCCGGTGTAATAGAACGAGATGAGCATCAAAAATTTCCAACAGAGCAGGTTAAAATGCTGGGTGAGCTTGGTTTTATGGGTATGATGGTTTCCCCGCAATACGGCGGCAGCGGAATGGATGCCATTTCATACGTACTGGTGATGGAGGAATTATCAAAAATTGATGCTTCAACATCGGTAGTTGTTTCCGTTAACAATTCATTGGTATGCTACGGGCTTGAGAAATATGGCACCGAGGAGCAAAAGATGAAATACCTTGTTCCGCTGGCAACTGGTGAAAAATTGGGCGCTTTTTGTTTATCCGAACCTGAAGCAGGTTCGGATGCCACATCGCAGCGGACTACCGCAATAGATATGGGCGACCATTATTTGCTAAACGGCGTTAAAAACTGGATAACCAACGGTGGCACGGCATCCACCTACCTGGTAATTGCGCAAACTGACGCTGCCAAAAAGCACCATGGCATTAATGCTTTAATAGTTGAAAAAGGAATGGAGGGCTTTACCGTTGGGGCAAAAGAAAATAAACTGGGCATCCGCGGCTCTGATACCCATTCATTAATGTTTACCGATGTTAAAGTACCCAAAGAAAACAGGATAGGCGAGGATGGCTTCGGGTTTAAGTTTGCCATGAATACGCTGGATGGCGGCCGTATTGGCATCGCATCACAGGCGCTTGGCATTGCATCAGGCGCTTATGAATTGGCACTCAATTATTCAAAGGAGCGCAAAGCATTTGGCAAAACAATTGCCGACTTACAGGCCACCCAATTTAAGCTGGCCGATATGGCCACCGAGATTGAAGCAGCCCGTTTGTTATGTTTAAAAGCCGCCTGGCTAAAAGATAAGGGCTTGCCCTATGCACAGGCCAGTTCGATGGCAAAGCTATATGCATCGGAAGTTGCCATGCGTACAACTATTGAAGCTGTACAAATACATGGTGGTTATGGCTTTGTAAAAGAATACCATGTGGAGCGTTTAATGCGCGACGCCAAGATCACCCAGATTTATGAAGGTACTTCCGAAATTCAAAGAATTGTCATATCCCGCGAGGTGCTGAAATAAATAAATAAAATTTTGATAGGTTTGGACATGATAATTAAAATGCGACTAATTCTATCAACTTTATTAGTATTTGCTCTTTTTGGCACTGCATCCGCTCAAACCAAACTCCAAACTGGCATATGGCGCGGTATTTTAAAAACATCAACTGGCACCGAATTGCCTTTTAATTTCGATGTTAAAACTATTGGCAGCCACCAGCAAATAGCCATCCATAACGGCGCAGAACGTTTTAAAGTAAGCGATATAAAAATAAAAGGCGATTCGGTTTTTATACATATGCCTTTATTTAATTCGGAGTTCAAGCTAAAATTTGCTGGTAATGGTTTAAAAGGCCAATGGATAAAACATTTAGGCGATAAAGATGCTGCTATGGATTTTACTGCAACGCCGAATACCGCATGGCGCTTTTTTAAAGCCGCCAAGCCAGGCTTTGATGTATCTGGCCGTTGGTCGGCCACTTTTGGTGACGGCATCCCTGGTAAAGAAAAATTGGTTGGTGAGTTCAAGCAAACAGGCTCAAAATTAACAGGTACATTTTTAAGCGTCAGCGGCGACTATCGCTACCTGGAAGGCTCAGTATCAGGCGATCAACTATACTTGTCATGTTTTGATGGCGGCCATGCTTTTATTTTTACCGGGAAAATAGATAATGCGAAAACCATAAGCGATGGTAAATACTATTCGGGGCTTTCGGGCCTTGATAAATGGAGCGCCGTTAAAGACCCAAATGCCAAACTACCCGATGCTTATTCGTTAACCGTATTAAAGCCCGGCTATAAAAAAATTGCTTTTACCTTTAAGGATATCAACGGCAAAGAAGTCTCTTTATCCGACAGCCGCTTTAAAAACAAAGTGGTTATAGTGCAAATATTAGGCTCGTGGTGCCCTAACTGCATGGACGAAACCAATTTCTTTGTAACCAGTTACTATAAAAAATATCACCCAAAAGGCGTAGAGATCGTAGGCCTGGCTTATGAGCGTACCAACGATTTTGCCAAATCGCAAAAAACATTGCTGCAGTTAAAAAAGCATTTTAACATTCCTTACACCCTGTTAATAACCGGCTATACGCCTTCAAAGGGTGATCCCGAAAAGAGTTTGCCAATGCTGGCGGATTTTAAAGGGTTCCCATCCACTATCATCATTGATAAAAAAGGCGATGTACGCAAAATACATACAGGTTTCAGCGGGCCCGGCACAGGTGTTTATTATACACAGTTTATAAATGAGTTTGATAAGCTGACGGATGATTTGCTGGCAGAATAATCTTTGATGTCGGATTTGGGAATTTCGATTTCGGAATTAAGGAATTTGAAATTCTCAAATCCACATTTTCCAAATCCCAAATCGAACATCCGCAATCGAAATCAACTTCGTTCTTCCCAAATCATACATAAATGTAAAATAGTCTCCACTGCTTTTTGCATATCCTGCACCGATACCCATTCCTGCCGACTGTGGAACGCGTGCTCACCTGCAAAGATATTGGGGCAGGGCAATCCCATAAATGATAATCGCGAACCATCGGTACCACCTCTAATGCTGCAAAGTTTTGCATCAAGGCCAGCGCGGCGCATGGCCTCCATTGCGTATTCTGCAATTTGCGGATGTTGATCAAGCACCTTTTTCATATTTCGATATTGCGGTTTGGTTGTCAGTTCGTATGATGAAGCAGGAAATGTTTTCAACACTTCATCGGCTATTTTACGGATGGTATTTGCGTGTTCAACCAGTTTTTCATCTTCAAAATCACGGATAATAAAATCAATACTGGCGGTTTCCAAATGTCCTTCAATAGCAACCGGGTGCACAAAGCCTTCTTTGTTTTCGGTACCTTCTGGCGATAAATTATAAGGCAGCGCAGCGATGATCTGCCCTGCTATTTTTATGGCACTTTCCATTTTGCCTTTTGCAAAACCGGGGTGGGCGCTGACACCTTTTATAGTCAGTTTAGCGCCGTCTGCCGAAAAATTCTCGTTCTCCATATTGCCGGCGCTTTCGCCATCCATAGTGTATCCCGCGTATGCGCCAAGCTTTTCAACATCAACTTTATCAACACCGCGTCCTATTTCTTCATCGGGCGTAAATAATATCCTGATCTTTCCATGCTTTATTTCTGGCTGATTTACAAGCTGATAACAGGCATCCATAATTTCGGCAACCCCCGCTTTATTGTCAGCACCCAACAATGTTGTGCCGCTTGCCGTAATAAGGTCGTTACCGATTTGGTTTACCAGGTCGGGGTGTTCTTTCAATTTGATTATTTGCGATGGGTCATCGGGTAAAGTAATGTCGGCGCCCTGGTAATTCCTGTGTAAAATGGGTTTAACGCCTGTTCCGCTGCAATCAGGTGCAGTATCCATGTGCGAGCAAAAGCAAATTACCGGAATATTTTCTTTTGTTGAGTTTGATGGGATAGTTGCATACACATAACCAAATTCATCAAGGCAGGCGTCAGTGATCCCTATGGTTTGCAACTCATCCACAAGTACTTTACCAAGGTCTTTTTGCTTTTCGGTTGAGGGAAAAGAGGCAGAGCCGGGGTCGGATTGGGTATCGATGGTTACATATTTCAGAAAGCGTTCGGTCAGTGTAAAGGCCAGTTGTGGATTAATATTCATAGCATTATATCGGTAAATTTTCTATTTTTGAAGGAACTCCTAAAATTGTAAATATTGATCAACATTTAGCATTGAAAAAATATATTTTATTTTTTATTACCGCACTTGCAGCGCTTGCCGTGAAGGCGCAAAGCGGGTATAACTACCAGGAGTTTGGTATCGGCGGCGGCGCCAGTTACGAGCGGGGATACACAAATATTACACAGCAGGATAATCACGCAGCATTTAACATTAATTTCATCTACAACTACAATCCTTATCTTCCTGTTGAAGCCGAGGTGCAGATAGGCCAGTTGTCGGGAGGTGGCCCTTTGCCAAGCCAGGACCCATATGGTCGCAAATACTTCAATAATTATAAAGCATTAATTTTCCATGCTGATTACCAGCTCGGCGCAGGGATAGATTATTCAAATAATTGGTTTTTGACAATAGTAAAAGATTTTTATTTGGGGACTGGATTTGGATTTATTTCGAATGCCAATACAGTGACCCGCTATAGTATTTATGCGCCGCCTTACCCCCAACAGGGTTATTATAAATTCCCCGGTAATGATAACAGCGTCGACCTGATGGTTCCCTTACGTTTTGGTTATGAGTTTAAAATTTATGATTCTTATAACGAGCCCAGTTTTGCTATCGATCTTGGCTACGTACATAACATTGCCTTTGGCGAGGGCCTTGACGGGTATAATGACCCTCAATCAAAGTTTAAAAACAATGCACCTGACCAATACCGCCAGATAACAATAAACTTTAAATATTATTTTGGCAACGTAACTTCGTATAATAAACTGATCAGGGATTTCAGATAATTAAATTGAATATAGAAGAGCTTCGCGAATATTGCCTGCAAAAGCCCGGCGTAACAGAGGGTTTACCCTTTGGCGAGGACACCTTAGTTTTTAAGGTTGGCGAAAAACTATTTTTACTTACAAGTATTTCAAAGGGCAACCAGTTTAATGTAAAATGCGATCCTGAACTGGCCATAGAGTTGCGCGAACGCTATCCCGAAGTACAGCCCGGCTATCACATGAACAAAAAGCTGTGGAATACTGTACACATGGATGGTGTTTTAACCAGGAAACAACTTTTGGAAATGATAGACCACTCTTATGAGCAGGTTTTTAAGGGTTTGCCTAAGAGATTGCAGGAAGAAATAAGTCATTCCAAATAACGAGTTTCAAAAATTAAGTGATAGATTTATTTCAAAAGAACAATATGGGATTATTTAATTTTTTTAAAAAGGATGTAGATAAACAGTTTGTGTCTGAGTCGGCATTTGAAAATAATAGGGCAAAGCAAATGCAAATGACCCCTCTTACTATGAAAGAATTAAAAAAGATCGATGTAAGTGAAGATAAGGAACTCAAGTTAGAATATTTCTTTTACACTAATACTGATAAAAAAGCAAATGCATTTGCACAGGAACTTGAGAAGCTAAACTACGAGGTAAGATCGGGGCCATCTGCTGGCGATAAAAAACTTTTCATTGTCACAGGATGGACCACAAAAATGCAAATGGAGGATTCTATAGTTGCAAACTGGACTAAAACGATGTGCGAATTAGGATACGGTTTCGATTGTGAATTTGATGGATGGGGTACAACACCCGATCAATAATATTCAAAACGCTTATTAATTTCCCTTTTATGAAGAACACTTTAGCAATACTGCTCGCCTTTTTTATTTTCAACAACGTACAAGCACAACTGACCCCATTTGAATTAAGTAAGGATAAAAATTATACTGCTACTTACAGCGAGATAATTGCTTATTACCAAAAATTAAGCAAGCAATACCCGCAGATGAAGCTCATCAATTACGGGATGACTGACATTGGTAAGCCTTTAACCCTAATTGTTTTATCGCGCGATGGCGTTTTTGATCCTAAACTGATAAAAAAGCAAAACAAACGGGTTTTACTGATCAACAACGGCATCCATCCCGGCGAGCCGGAAGGCATTGATGCCAGCATGATGCTTACCCGCGACCTGCTGAAAAAAAAGGCGTTACCCAAGGATATTGTGATTTGTATCATCGCGGTTTATAATATAGATGGCTGTTTAAACCGTGGCTTGAGCCGTATCAATCAGAATGGGCCTCGGGCTTATGGTTTCAGGGGCAATTACCGCAATTTGGATTTGAACCGCGATTTTATTAAGGCTGATAGCAGGAACGCACTTGCTTTTGAGCAGATATTAAACACCTGGAACCCCGAAGTGTTTTTGGATAACCATACCAGCGACGGCGCCGACTACCAGTATGTAATGACGCTGATAGAAACCCAGAAAGATAAGCAAAACCCGATACTGGCCGATTATACCTCTAAAACCCTTTCGCCGGAGCTTTATAAAAGGATGGTAAAAAGCGGCTATGAAATGACGCCTTATGTTGAAAGTGAAGATAAAAGCCCCGATAACGGAATTGTGAGCTACCTGGAAACGCCACGTTATGCTACCGGATATACTTCACAACATAATATCATCAGTTATATTACAGAAACGCATATGCTGAAGCCGTTTGATAAAAGGGTATATGCTACTTATGATTTTATGCAAAACCTGATAGACATTTATGTGCGCGATGCAAAGCTGATAGGTGAACTAAAACACAAGGCCGATGAACAGGTAAGCCAGCAGCAAACCTTCGCCCTTAACTGGGACCTTGATAAGGACCACTATGATTCGCTCGCCTTTAAAGGCTATGAGGCAGGATACAAAACAAGCGACGTAAGCGGGCTTCCCCGTTTATATTATGACAGGAGCAAACCCTACACCAAAACCATCAAATATTTCGATAACTATAAAGTAAGCGCAACTGCTGATAAACCATTGGCTTACGTGATACCGCAGGCCTGGGGCAAAATAATAGAGTTATACAAACTGAATAACGTGGCCATGCGCAGGCTGGCACATGATACCACGCTTGATTTGCAGATGTACTACATCGGCGATTATAAAACACCGCAAAGGCCTTACGAAGGGCATTACATCCACAGCAACGTGAAATTGAACCCGGTTGAGATGAATGTGAAATTTTACGAAGGCGATTATGTTGTCTACACCAACCAACCCCTTAACCGATATATTGTTGAAACGCTGGAGCCACAGGGTGTGGATTCATTTTTTGCGTGGAATTTTTTCGATTCGGTTTTGGGTGAGAAGGAAGGGTTTTCCAATTATGTTTTTGAAGATGTTGCTGCCGACCTGTTAAAAAAAGACCCGGACCTGAAAAAGAAGCTGGATGACGAAAAAGCAAAAGACCCCAAACTGGCGGCCAGCGCACAGGCGCAATTAACTTTTATTTATCACAATTCGCCTTACTTCGAAAAAACCTATCTTCGCTACCCGGTAGGCAGGCTGCTTACCGATGCAAAACTTGATTTGAAATGATCCACCTTATAATTGCTGAAGAACCCGGAATGATGGATGTTATAATGATGGCGCCTGTGGCGTCGTTCATTTTTGGGATCACAATTGCTACCTCGTTATGGGCTTTCTATAATAATACCTTGTTCAGCAATTTGATATTGCACCCTTACAGCGTATCGCGCGGACAGCGGATCTATACCGTAATTACCAGCGGTATGATCCATAACGACTGGATGCACCTGTTTTTCAACATGCTTTCGTATTATTTCTTCGCCTTTCAGCTGGAACCTGTTTTGGGGCACTGGCAATTTGGTGTTTTATACGTTGCAAGTTTAATATTAAGCGACCTGCCAACCATTTACAAACATAAAAATGATGATTGGTACCATAGTCTTGGCGCATCAGGCGCCGTTAGTGCGGTTATTTTCAGCGCGATAATGTATAGCCCGGTGAGTACAATGTCACTGATGATATTGCCTATACCTATTTACTCTGTTATATTCGGAATATTATACCTGGTTTATTGTAATTACGCGTCAAAGCACGCACGCGATAACGTTAACCACGATGCACATATGTTTGGCGCTTTAAGCGGCATGTTGATCACCATAGCATTGCACCCGCATGTTGTAAACGAATTTATAATGCAGATCAGCGCGAAAGTTCAAGAGTTGACCCATTAATAAGGCTGCCATCAGGATTAAACAAAAAGCTCATCGGCTTTTCGACATTTTTAATGATTTCGAACAGCAAAAAGCCCCAGTTTTTCCAGAAACTTTCCAGCACCTGTCCGTAGGTTTTGTTTATCCAGTCGTCAAATAAGGGTTTGCTGCTCATGCCGCGCAGGGGTTCGGCTTCTATATAAATGGTATCTTCAACGGTAAAAGTATGGTATTCGGGCAGGCGGTTAAAAAGATAGGCCGAGTAAAACACACGTCCGCAAAATTCCTCAAATTGAATAGGATGTAAAATTTCGTTTTCAATTTTCGCTACCATTTCCCTATGATATGCCCGGTTAGCGCCATTATCCTGCATGCAAATGATCAAACCAAAATCTTTAATCCGCAGTGAAAATGTTAATGTGTTGATCTCATCACGGTATCCAAATTCCTCTATATTGTTATCTGTCTTAAATAGAAAAATACTATAAGGCTTAAAACCTTCAAAAGTTATGGGCAGGTTAAGGCTTTGCAGCATTAAATGCAGGTTGCTGAACTTATGTATAATGGATTGCGAAATATTAAACTCTTCGCCTTTCGCATGTTGCAGTTTTATACCGCTTTGCACCTCGTTAAATATAATACCATAAAGCAGTTTACCCGCCCATTGAAATAATTTGAGGCTATCAAGTTTAGCAACAGCTTCGTAACCAATGTCAAAAGCGACGGCAATTTCATTTTCTAAAGGTTCAAGAAAAGCCTCATTAACATGCGCGGCACAAGGGATTTTCAAGTCTTTATAAGTTGCCATACTCTCATCAAGCAGTTTGAACGGTTGATCTTCCAGTTTATACCGGCTCATCAGCCATTGCGGGAAAACTTGTATTTTTTCTTCATCAGAGGTTAAAGCTTGCCCGGTTAAAAAGCAATTGCGGTTGCTGAAATTGAAAGTAGTAAATGGCGAATAAATTTGTTCCGGCATGGGGCAAAGATAAGGAGTATAAATTTAAACGTGTTCGCTGGAATGGGAATAATGACGTTTGGATGAAGGGAGTTCGATGCATCGCGTGAATATCGCTCGCAGAGTTTACTCACCCGGTCGTTGCTCCGCTCGACCTGCCCTCTCTACCGCAGGCGGTAAAGAGGGCGGAAGAAATATTACAATGTTTTTGACCTTATTTAAAGGTTGTCTTAGAACGATTAGGGGGCATTGCATAGCGTTAATATCGCTCGCAGAGTTTACTCACCCGGTCGTTGCTTCGCTCGACCTGCCCTCTCTACCGCAGGCGGTAAAGAGGGCGGAAGAAATATTACAATGTTTTTGACCTTATTTAAAGGTTGTCTTAGAACGATTAGGGGGCATTGCATAGCGTTAATATCGCTCGCAGAGTTTACTCACCCGGTCGTTGCTTCGCTCGACCTGCCCTCTCTACCGCAGGCGGTAAAGAGGGCGGAAGAAATATTACAATGTTTTTGACCTTATTTAAAGGTTGTCTTAGAACGATTAGGGGGCATTGCATCGCGTGAATATCGCTCGCAGAGTTTACTCACCCGGTCGTTGCTTCGCTCGACCTGCCCTCTCTACCGCAGGCGGTAAAGAGGGCGGAGGAAATTATAGTATATTTTTCCTATAAATGCTCCTTTATCTTTTCTAATACCGATTGTGTTTCATTTAGGATTTGAATGTTTTCAAATCTTAAAATCGTCAATCCTAAAGCGGCTAACACTTCATCGCGATTTTTATCATAATCCTTTTTTAGCAGGTGGATTGGCCCATCTGCTTCTATTACTAATTTTGCTTTATGGCAGTAAAAATCTGGTATATAATATAAATTTCTGCCAAAGGCAAAAGTCACGCAGATTGGGTGTTGCCTTAAAAATTTTTGGTCAAAAAGCTTTCTGTTTCTTAGGTATTCCCACAAAAGTTTTTCAGCAGGAGTTTCCTGTTGCCTCAATTCCCTGCATAACTCAACAATACTTTGCATAAGGAAAAATAAGAAAATATTTTTTATTTTTTTTTACCCTCGTTATGGCCTGCCATAGAGAGGGTCGACCAGCGAAGCGCCTGTCGGGGTGAGTTAACTCTGCGAGCGGCACTGGCGCAAATGCATTGACGTAACTGCACTGGCGTAACTGCACTGGCGCATAGTTTACTCACCCCGAACACGCTTCGCTGTTCGACCCTCTTCGGCAAGGCCGAAAAGAGGGTTAAAAACACCTGCCTTAACTTAATGACATTGCCCTTGTGGTAGAGAGAACAGTAAAGTCCCAGCGAAGCGCCTGTCGGGGTGAGTTGACTCTGCGCTATGCAACATCCATAGGTTATTTTGAATGCATTAGTTACCTACTTTTCCCCAGGAAAATTTTAGCTTTGAATTTAACATGAAACTGACTTACCAACCCTTCGAACTGCTGCTGAAGCATACTTTCACTATCGCTAAATTTTCGCGTACCTCGACGCCCATTATGCTGGTGCAGGTTGAACATGAAGGCCAATTTGGCTATGGCGAAGCCTCAATGGTGCCTTATATGGGCGAAAGTTTTGAAAGCGCAACCAATTTTTTAAATAAAGTTGATGCCGGCCAATTTAAGTACCCGTTTAATTTTGAGGAGATTATCGCCTATCTTGATAGCATCGCGCCCGGTAATCCTGCCATAAAAGCGGGCATTGATATAGCTTTGCATGATCTTAATGGCAAATTACAACAAAAGCCCTGCTGGCAATTGCTTGGGAGCGATCCCGCAAAAATGCCCGCAACCAGTTTTACCATCGGCATTGATACCCCTGAGGTCATCATCCAAAAGGTAAAAGAAAACCCTGATTGCAAAATAATAAAGGTAAAGTTGGGTCGCGACAGTGATAAGGAACTGATAAAAACCATCCGCTCCGTAACCGATCTGCCATTGTTTGTAGACGCCAACCAGGGCTGGACGGACCTTGAACAAAGCCTTGACCTATGTCATTGGCTGCATGAACAAGGTGTTTTATTAATTGAGCAACCTATGCTGAAAACTGACATCGACAGCAACGCCTGGCTAACCGAACGCAGCCCGATACCGATCATAGGCGATGAAGCTGTACAGCGTTTGTCGGATGTTGAAAGAGCAAAAGGCGTTTACCATGGCATTAACATAAAACTGATGAAATCTGCCGGGATGTACGAGGCGCACCAAATGATATTAAAAGCAAGGGAATTGGGCTTAAGACTAATGATCGGTTGCATGAGCGAAACCAGTTGCGCCACCCTGGCCGGCATAGCCCTTGCCCCGCAATGCGATTGGGCTGATCTGGACGGGCCATTTTTAACAAGTAATAACCCTTATAAAATGCCGGAATTTAAGGATGGGAAATGGGTGTTGAATAACGATTACGGGCTTGGGTTAGAGAAGATTTGAAGTTAACACGAATTTTCACGAATTAATTCGAATTACACAAATTAAAAAGCCATAATGACAGCAAAGGAAAAACAATCAATATTGATTAAAACGTACTTAAAACCTTTACTAAAACAGCAGGGATATTTAACCAAAATGCAAACATGGTGGCGCGATCAGGGTGTTTTTTTTATAATTATAAACCTTCAAAATTTTTCATGGAATTTGAGAGATGATGTCACTTTCTGTTTCAATATTGGGATAGCGTTAAAAACAGCGATGAAAAATCCAGAAAGTAATAAACCTACTCTTTACGATTTGACAGTTCCAATTAGGGATGGGGCTTACTTACCGGATTCAAGAAAAACAGGGAGATACAAAAACAAAACAGGCTATATTATTAACCCCAATACGGATATTAGTGACTTTATAAAAGAAATGGCAATTGATTTTGAAGAAGAAATATTACCTCAATTAGATAAATTAAAAACAGTCGCCGATTGCGTTAATTACTATGGTCAATTTCCATTTTGGGGGGATCATCTAAAAAGAATTGTTGGAGACAAATAATGACGGGGATGATTGAACGTAGCTTTGACAACTTTTAAAAAGTTGTCAAAGCTCTCCCGGCAATTCGTGAAAATTAGTGCCAATTATTTATCACTCAGCATTATCGGGTTGCCCTTATTGCCTCCTATAATGATTACCTTAGTATTTGGCGATAGTGCAATTTCCTTTTGGGCCAAAATTGCCTGGTATTCAAGCTGCTGGCTGGTTAAACCGGTGGAAAGTATTTTCTGATAATCGGCAATACCTTGGGCTTCTATGCGCTTGCGGTCGGCTTCCTGTTTTTCTTTCTGTAACACAAACTGCATTTTTTGTGCGTCCTGCTCAGCGTTTATCTTTGATTCGATACTTGCCTTTACCGATGGAGGCAACGAAATGTTACGCACCAGTATCTGTTGTACTTCTAACCCGTTTTTGGCGAAGTTATCGGTAATGGTTTTATTGATCTTTCCCTGGAATTCTTCGCGTTTTACCGAGTAAAGATCGACGGCCTGGTAATTAACAGCATTGTCGCGTATTGCTGTGCGTGTAACCGGGCGAACGATGTTGTCCTGGTATTTGTCGCCAATATTTTGCAGTATAAAAGGGGCTTTCGCCGGGTTTACCTTGTATAATACAGAAAGATCGATGGTTACTTCCAGCCCATCAGACGAAAGTACACGTATGGCATCATCACCAGCCACTGCGCCTTCGCTATCTTTTCCGCTCATAGTATAATTTTGCGTTTTTACATCGAAGGTGGTTATCTCAACCAGCGGGTTTATAAAATGCAAGCCGCTTTCAAGCACATTATCCTGCACTTTACCAAATAGCACCTGCACACCTATGGTGCCTGCTTCAATTTGTTTAACAGACGATAGCGCAATACCTAAAAATACAACTACAAGTCCTACGGTTTTTACAATACCGGCAAAATGGCTCCCTGGTTCGGGCGAGCGTTTGAGCACTATGCCCACAACGAGCATAATGATCCCTAAAACTGCGATAAGCATAATGTTGGAGGATTAAGGTTTTTGGGTTGCTTTTATTTCTTTAAGCAGCCTTATCTTAAGCACGATAAATATAGCTATTATTATTACCGCGCCAATTATATATCCGTATTGTGGTGTTTTTTGATCTACGCCGTATCTGTAGCCAATAATAATGCTGGCAAAAATAACGATAGAATACAGCACATTGATTAACATTTTTTTCCCCATGGCTTAATATACATTAAGTGTAGGATCAACCTCATCGGCCCAGGCCAAAATACCGCCCCTTAAGTTGTAAAGGTTGGTAAAGCCATGCTGTTCAAGCTGCATAATAGCTGCGGCGCTGCGTTTCCCGCTACGGCACATTACCACAACCGGTTTGCTTTTGTCGATTTTTTCGGTCTCGATCAAAATGCCGCCCAAGGGTATCAATGTCCCGCCAAGGTTCGACATTTCGTATTCAAAGTCTTCCCTCACGTCGATCAATTGAAAATCTTCGCCGCTATCTTTCTTTTCTTTCAGTTCTTGTACGCTTATTTCTTTCATGCACAAATATAAAACATTTTCAAAAGTAATAACCTGCGGCAAATATTTAGGTATTCCTTTTGTAACAATCAATAGCTAAGTGCGTTTATTATATGTTTATAACATTGAAGATAGGTATTGATGAAGAAAATAACCCGCTTTTTTTGGTTCTGTTCGGGAGCACATGTAGGCACATTAAAAAAATACCCCATTGAGCATAATAAGTATGTAGGTATTGGGGCTACCATATTTTTCACAGCATTATTTGCCTCGCTATCAGGTGGATATGCAATGTATTTTGTTTTTGCCGGGAACCCTATTGCAGTAGTTTTCGCAGTTTTATTTGGTTTGATATGGGGCACGGCCATTTTTAATATGGACCGCTATATTGTATCGAGCATCGATAAGCAAGGCACCACCAACCAGCAGATATTGCAGGCATCGCCCCGTATTTTATTGGCAATAATGATAGGGGTGGTGATATCGCGGCCGCTGGAGTTAAAGATATTTGACAAGGAGATACGCCAAAAACTAAAAACAGCCTATTTGAAAGGCCAACACCGCAAGATAGATACACTCGAAAAAACCTATTCGGAAAAATATGCGATGGAGCTGCATAAAGACAACGAACTGAAGCGGGAAAAAGATTCGCTGGAAACTGCCATAAATAACTCCCGCTCGGAATTAAACCAGGAAGTTTTTGGTGATAAAACTGACCAGACATCGGGCATTGTGGGCTACGGAACTTATGCCAAACAAAAACAAGATGTATTGCAAGAAAAGGAAGACCGCCTGAAAACGGTGATGGACAACCAGGACAAAATGGACCAATACCTTGCGGCCCGTAAGGATTATGAAGGTGTAAACCAGATCCGCCTGTTTAGTGAGCACCAACTGGACAGCCTTTCAAACGTAGCCGGTTTTTCGGATCGCAACTGGGCGCTGGGCCAGCTAACCTATAACGAAAACGGGACCCGCGATTTGGATACTTATCTTGCCGAATCGTTTATCAGTTTCCTGTTTATTTTGTTTGAATGTTTGCCGGTATTTGTAAAGCTGATGTCGCCTGTTGGGCCTTATGACATAGCTATTTCAAAAATATCCGAAGCTGATATTTACTATGCCGAAAGGGACAAAGAACGAAATATTAAAGTAACCGATAGTGTTTACGACCACCACGTGGACAAGGAGATAGAAAAACATAAAAAGATAATATCGGCACAATCAGACTATGACATGGAACGGCATAGTTATGATTGATGGTGGTGAGTGGTTGATTGGGTTGGGAAGGGTTGATTGAGTTGGGAACGGTTGATTAAGTTGATTGGGTTGGATTTGGTTGATTGGGTTAAAATACAACTCCTCATTAATCAACCTAATCCAACTTAATAAACCAATTAAAACAACTATTCACTTAACCAACTTAATCCAACCTAATCAACCAATTCGTAATAACATTGATATATTAGTTTTCCCGATTTAATAGTAATTTGACCGCTGTTAAATTTTTATATCGATGAAGAAAATATTTCTACTCTCATTTGTTTCTTTTTGCAGCGTTTTTTGCTTTGCCCAATCGGCACAAAAACCCATTTTTTATTCCGTTTCATTCCCGAACGTTGTACACCACGAGGCTGAAATTACGATGACGATACCGCAGGCCCCTTATAAGGAATTTCGTGTGATCATGAGCCGTTCGTCCGCCGGACGATATGCAACGCACGAGTTTGGCAAAAATGTTTATAACGTTATTGCCACAGATGTAAGCGGGGTGCCCGTTCCTTTAAAACAAATTGAAGGCGATGTTTACCTGGTTGGCAATGACCACCCGGAAACTGTAGTAATACATTATACCTTGTTTGGTAACTGGACCGATGGCACTTATGCCAGCATTGACCCCAGTCACGCCCACCTTAATATGCCTGCTGCATTTATGTGGGTACCGGGCGAGGAAAGCAGGCCTGTAAAATTTGAATTTAATGACCTTGATAAATACGGTTGGAAAGTAGCCACCCAGCTAAAACACGAAGGCGACAATATTTACAGCGCACCCAACCTGCAATATATGATGGATAGCCCTACCGAGCTTTCGGCGTTTAAAGAAACAAGCTGGAATGTTGTTAATACGGATGGCAAAACCGAGAAAATTAATTTAACGGTACACTCGGATGATGCGCAGCCGGTGATAGATAATTTTGGTAAGATGGTGCAGAAAATGGTGCTGGAAGAAAAAGCGGTCTTCGGCGAATTGCCATCTTATGATTTTGGCGAATATACTTTTCTGGATGATGTTTACCCGACCACTTCGGGCGATGGCATGGAGCACCGTAACTCCACCTGTATAGTACAGCCCATTGCCAAAGTTGAAGGCAATGAAGTGAGGCTGCTGGGCACCTTTGCGCACGAGTATTTTCATAGCTGGAATGTAAAACGCATCCGCCCGAAATCATTGGAGCCTTTTAACTTTCAACATGCCAACATGAGCGGCGAGCTTTGGTTTGCCGAAGGCTTTACACAATATTACGGCGAACTACTGCTGGTAAGGTCGGGTTTCCACACGCCCGAAGAATATACCCGTACATTGGGCGGGCTGGTAAATTCGGTATTAAATACGCCAGGGGCGGCAAAATATACGCCGGTGCGCTCAAGTGATTATTCGGTATTTGCAGATGCAGGGGTATCTATCGATCCTACTAACGAAAATAATATTTTTACCAGCTACTATGTTTATGGCGGGGCAACAGCATTAGCGCTTGATCTGCGCCTGCGCAGCGAATTTAACCTTACGCTGGATGATTATATGCGCACAGTGTGGCTTGATCGCGGCAAGATAATGAAACCTTATACCATCCCCGACTTGCAGGCCGATCTTGCCAAAGTGACCAAAAACCCCAAATTTGCCGCCGACTTTTTTAACCGCTACATTTATGGGGTTGAGAAAAATAACTACGCAGACCTGCTTGCAAAAGCCGGTTTAATATTACGCAAAGCACAACCCGGTAAAGCATGGGCAGGTTCACTTACCGGCGGCGGCCGCAGGGGAAGATCGGGCCAGGCGCGCACAGAAGGCGAAGGCATACCTATTTTAACAAGTACCATAATAGGCAGCCCGGTGTACAAAGCAGGCCTTGATGCGGGCGATGTTATTTTAAAAGCCGATGGAAAACCGGTAAAAGATGAGCAGGAATTTGATGCAATAGTTGCAGTCAAAAACATAGGCGATAAAATTACAGTAAACTATAAAAACCGCACCGGCGAGCACGAGACAACCATAACCTTAGAAGAAAACCCGTACCTGGAAATAGTAACCTATGAAAAAGCCGGCAAGGAATTAACGAAAGACCAGCAGGATTTTAGAGGGAAATGGTTAGGGACGAGAGTGCAGTAGGGAGGTATTAATTTATAGAAACAATAAAATCATTGCCTTTTTAAATAGTCCATTAATTTAGAAATGAAGTCTCCTATTTGTTTGGACATAATTTCCCTTTTTGGCTTCATTGCATCATTATAGATTTTCGTTTGTTTGTCTGTTTCGTTAACCGCAATTCTATAATCTTCTTTAGAGCTCGAAAAACTTTCATGTTCATTTACGATGGCCAACTTTAAACCTCCGCCTGTCCAAGCGTGCCGCTTGGATAGGCGATAGAGGAAATCAAAAAAAAATCAACAAAAATTTGCGCAGTCAAATAACTGCATTATTTTTGCAGTCAAATAGCTGCATAAAATGGAAATCCGTAGAGATGTATTTCAAGCCATAGCCGACCCCACCCGCAGGGCCATACTCGGTTTGGTGGTTTTACAGGCAATGACACCTGGCGCAATTGCCGACAACTTTAATTCAACGAGACAGACGATCTCGAAACACATTCAAATTTTAACCGAATGTGCTTTGCTGAACCAAACCCAGGCCGGCAGGGAAATCTACTATCACTTCAACCCAAATAAAATGAAAGAAATAGCAGATTGGTTAGAGCCATACCGCAAATTGTGGGAAGGCAGGCTAAACGCAATGGATGACCTGCTGAATGAAATGCAAGCAAAAAAAACAAGATCAAAAAAATAGTTAAAATCCACATAAAATTAAATGAGATGACAAAGCAAATGTATCCTTGCTTATGGTTTGATGGGCAGGCCAGGGCAGCAGCAGATTTTTACTGCACAATTTTCCCGGATTCAAAAATAATCAGTGACTCGGGGATGATTGTAAATTTTGAACTCAACGGGCAATTTTTTATGGGCTTAAATGGAGGGCCTAACTTTAAATTTAACGAAGCCGTTTCTTTTGTTGTTCCTTGTAAAGACCAGGCCGAAATTGACCATTATTGGTACAAGCTCATCGCCGATGGCGGGCAGGAAAGTATGTGCGGATGGTGTAAAGACAAGTTCGGGCTATCGTGGCAGGTAGTACCCACGATATTGGGCCAGCTAATGTCCGATCCCGAAAAGGCGCCGCGTGTTGTGCAGGCATTTATGAAAATGCGGAAATTTGATATTGAGGCACTGCAAAATGCCTGAGGTGGCGAAAAGGAAGAACATAGATACGCGAACAAGGCGTCAAGACGCGAGAACCAAGAATTAAGATAAAAAAGGAAGTATCGGGCAATTTACAACAGAACAAAGAGCCAAACCGTGCAGTTTCGCCCCCTTTTGATGGATTTTACGCGGGTACCCCTGTCTTTCTTGACTCTTGGTTCTTGACTCTTGATTCGCATTAGATATCAAACATTATGGCCAAACAGATAGCAGTTACAAAAATATTTAATGCCCCGGTTGAAATGGTTTGGCAAGTTTGGGTTGACCCGGAACTTGTTAAACGCTGGTGGGGGCCAAAACATTTTACATCGCCTGTGGCAAAAATTGATTTCCGCGAAGGCGGCAAATCGCTGGTAAGCATGCAGGCCCCAACGGAAATGGGCGGCCAGGAGTGGTATTCCATTTGGGAGTATGTGGAGATCATCCCGCTAAAATCAATTGAGTTTATCCAAAGCCTGGCCGACCAGGACGGTAATAAAACCGATCCAACTAAAGTGGGCATGCCGCCGGACTTTCCGAAGGATATAAAAACTGTTGTTACTTTCAGGGAGTTGGCAAATGATAAAACAGAAATGACCGTTACCGAATATGCTGATTTCGGTTCGATAAGCAACTTTGCACAAATTGGTTTGGAACAAAGCCTGGACAAGACGGCTGCTATTTTTTAGCTTGCCCGGCAGGTCATATTCATTCGGAATTGATTTGAATTTTTCACTGACTGATAATTGGCAATATTAAAAAACTTTATTTTCATAAAAACCAAATGATTGATTATCAATAGTTAACGACGATGAAGAATGTTGTGTTGTTGTGAAATGAACGCTAACGCTGAGAAAATTGCTGGTGTTTTTATGGGTTTTTTCAGGAAACCGGGTATTTAAAAAAATCCATATTTGGAAATATATTACCTTTGAAAAAACCTATCGATAAAACCAAATACAGTTACCAGCTTAAATAACATGAAAAAATTAGCAGCAGTACTCGCTTTAATAACGACGTCATTTTACAGTTTTGCCCAGGATGTAAATAAACTCATCAGCCAGGCTGATGTTGAACACATTATAAAAACTTTATCCGCCGATGACATGCAGGGCCGCGCAACCTTTACGCCTGGCATTGAAAAAGCCGCCCGGTTTATTGAAAGCGAGTACAAACAAATTGGCTTGCAGCCATTGGTCGGCGATGAAGGCTACCGCCAGAATTTTACCATGACAAGGGTTACCGCTATTAAAACCTTCGTAAATATTAACGGTAAAACAATCCCTGCCGACAGCGTATTTGCCAGCACCAGCGCAACATCTTTAAACTGGACAAACAACAGCGATGTACAAATTGTAAAACTAAGTGCTGATAAAAATTTCCGTACAGAATACAGGGCCTATATGCAAAGCGGCAAAAAAATGCTGGTGCTGGTTGACCCGCAATTCACAGCAATATTTAAAACCTATGCTGAGCGCCTGAAAAAAGGGACTGTAACCAGCAAGGTTAATGATAACCAGGCCCTTGTTTTTGTACTTGGCAATCATGATGATATTAAATCGTTTGATGTGAGTTATACCGGCAAAAAAGAAGAATTGCCTTTATTTAATATAGCAGGCATCATCCCGGGCAAAACAAAGCCGAATGAATTTGTGGTTTTCTCAGGGCATTACGACCACCTGGGCATACTGCCGCCCGTGCAGGGTGATAGTATTGCCAATGGCGCCGACGATGATGCATCGGGCACAACGGCAGTAATTGAGCTGGCCAAATATTTTAAAAAGCTAAATAACAATGCCCGCACCCTTGTGTTTGTGGCCTTTACGGCTGAAGAGATCGGCGAATACGGCTCGCAGCATTTTGCCACAACGGTCGATCCTGATAAAGTGGTGGCTATGTTTAATATCGAGATGATCGGCAAGGCGTCAAAGTTTGGCGAAAACTCGGCATTTATAACCGGGTTCGAGCGGTCGGATTTTGGTACCATCCTGCAAAAGAACCTTGAAGGCACGGTCTTTAAATTTTACCCCGACCCTTACCCGCAGCAAGACCTGTTTTACCGCAGCGACAATGCTTCACTGGCACGTGTTGGCGTTCCGGCGCATACCATCTCGACCGACCAGATAGACATCGATAAATATTACCATACGGTAAAAGATGAATTCAGCACCCTGGATGTTGGGAACATTGTGGCAACCATCAGGGCTATTGCGCTAAGTTCACGGACGATAGTTTCAGGTCAGGACACTCCCAAACGGGTGGCAAAATTGGAAAGATAAACCGGGACATCGGAAAGGAAGCGCATTTAATTCCGGAAGTTGCTGCAAAGGGCATAGCAAGGACCTTACAATGATAGTGTGCTTTATTTAAAGATAGAAAATGCTTGTATTTTTTTTCTTTTTAAGAAACATTGCAGGTGTTTTTTCGTAAAAAAGGATGCTGCTATAGTAAGGTGATAAAAACTTGTATTAAGCCAACTAATTAATTTGAAACTCTCCTTTTTCTGTTTCTTTTTTTTGCTTTATTTTAATGGATTTGCGGCGCCTGGCGTTTCGTTAAACGATACTTCGACAGTAAACCGGTTAAATAAACTCGCTGAATCTAAAACTGGAGCTGACCCGGATAGCGCCTTTTACTATGCAGAAGAAGCTATAAAGCTATCGCGGAAAATAAACTACTTACGCGGTTTGGGAGAAGGCTTGTTACAGGCAGGGCTTATTAATTTTACTAAAGGCAAATCGGACGATGCCGTTAAAAACTTTGATGAAGCCATATTAATTTATAAGCACCTAAACTATCAGCGTGGTTTATCCGCAGTTTACACCCAATACGGGAGTATGTACAACAGGCTTGCAAATTACGATAAAGCGCTTGAATTCTTAAACTTAGCCATGGCGATAGACGAGCGCCTTAAGGACGAATATGCCCTGGCTGAATGTTACAAACATGTCGGGGTTGTTAATTTCAGCCGGGGAAAGCTTTCAGAAGCGCTTGATTTCTATTATAAAGGCTTGTTTATCGCGATAAAAGATCATTATGACCTGCCTGCTGCCGAAATTTACAATGATATCGGCGCTATACTGCAAAATATAGAAGCTTATAGTAATGCGATAGAATATTTCAAAAAGTCCTTACCAGTTTTTGCAAGCAAAAAAAATACGCATGCTCTTGGAACGGTGTACGAAAATATAGCTAATTGCATGCTCAACCAGGGTGATTATGATAATGCTATATTTTACCTGAACAAAGCATACCAGATCGCCAGGATACAGAACGACCCTGACTTATGGAGCGGCGTGTACAACGACCTGGGTGTATATTGGGCGAACAAAAACCAATTTAAGAAAGCCGTAAGCTATCTCGATAGTTCATTAAATATCAGCGTAAAAAACAAAATTACCTATGATCAGGCCAGTGCATTGGTCAGCTTTGCCAAAGTATACAACCTCCAGAAAAACTATAGCAAAGCCTACGGGTACGCTATACATGGACAAAAGCTTGCAAATAGCCTCGGAGATTTATATTTGCGGATAAGTGCGGTGCTTGAACTTAACAAGACATGTGCCGGATTGGGAAGGATTACAGAGGCCTATGCCGCACTAAGTGAATATTTTTACCTGAAGGACGGACTGCAAAATGGAGAAAACGTAAAAAAGTTAACCACTTACAATTATCAGCTTAATCATCTATTTCAAAAACGCATATCAGAACTGCAGGAAGATAAAAAAAATCTGTTATTTTCACAAAATGCACGTTATCATCGTGTTACAAACCGCTTTCTTTTCATCATTATAATTATCCTGATCGCTGTTATCGCAGTTTTCTACCTGAAACACAGGAAAGAGCAAAAGGTTAACAGGCTGTTAAAAACACAAAATGCGGTAGTGCTAAAACAAAAAACCGATCTTGATGAGCAGACAGAAAAATTAAATGGCCTTAACGCGCTAAAAGACAGATTAATAGCAATACTTGCACATGACCTGCGCGCACCCTTAAGTACGTTAAGAGGGTTATTTGACCTTTTACAGGATGATTCTATTTCGCACCAGGAACTTCTTGACATGATCCCATCAGTATTGATAAAGCTGGAATACACTTCAGATTTCCTTGATACGCTGCTATTTTGGATAAACAGCCAGATGGAAAATTTTGGAAAAGGGGTGAAAAGGTTTTCGGTAAAAGAGATTGCTGCAAAAGAAATTCGAAACTTACATGATCAGGCAACCCGTAAAGGGATCAGTTTAATTATGAATGTGCCGGATAAACTGGCGGCAATGGCTGATCCCGATTCCGTCCGTATAGTTATCCGCAACTTGGTTACCAATGCTATTAAGTTCTCGGATACAGAGGATACCATCGAAGTTTCTGCAGCGCAAGAAGACAAGGATGTTGTACTTAGTGTAAAGGATACCGGTGTGGGGATGACAGCTAAACAAACGAAAGACCTGTTTAAGGCCAGGGTGGAAAGTATAAGGGGAACTCATAATGAATCGGGAACGGGAATGGGCCTGTTATTTTGCAAGGATTTGATAGAAAAATGCAACGGGAAAATATGGGTAACAAGTAAACAGGATACAGGTACTGAATTTAGCTTTACAATTCCTGCCGTACCAACTAATTGATATTGATAAGGTGGGTTGCATTGCTGTTGTGCTTGGTTTTGATAGTCGGTTTAATGTCTGCTTACAATTCCTTCCTCATCACATAATCATTCATCCAATATTTGCCTATTGGGACATCCTCTTCATAAGCCACAAAAAAGCCCATCTTTTCATAAAAGTTTTTGGCTTTATTATGGCGGTTTACGTTAAGATCAAGGGTGTGTTTGCCGGCTTCGAGGGTTTTATTAATTACTTCGTTGATGAGTATTTTGCCATAGCCTTTTCCCTGTGTTTCGGGCAGGCAATAAAGTTTATGCAGCTTATAAATTTCAGGGTCTTCTTCACGCGGCGAATAACCCGCGAATGCAACAGGCCTATAATCTTCAATAAGCAAAAGATAAGTTTGTGTGCCATGTTTTAGCTGCGAGGTTATCTTTTCAACTGAATAAATTTCGGCCAGCATAAAATCCAGTTGTTCTTTTTCTAATATCGGGCTATAAGTATGCCGCCATGTTATTTCGGCTATTTCGCGGATGGTTTCAACATCACCAGGTGTTGCTTTTCTGATAGAATACATGGCCAAATATATGTATTTGAATAAAAATATGGGGAATCACGAAAACTTAGGAAAATCGCTTTAAAAATAACCAATAGATAAAAAACCATCAATGCTTCCAGGGCGACCACAAGGGATCGCCCCTACGCATCATCCGTATTTATCCGATGCTATAAATTATAGAAATTGGCCAGGCATCGAAAATAGCCCGTAGGGGCGATCCCTTGTGGTCGCCCTTTGACATCGGACAGTGGCGGGAGCTAAGAGGTTGAGGGGAATATGCATAAATTGATTATTATTGCTAAATTTATAAATGCAGAGCCTAACCTAAATGCAATGAAGAAAAACGATATTCTATTGCTATCCTTTGCAGCCCTGTTCGTGGCTGTTGGAATATACCTGGATTTCTATATAAAATTAATATCTATTTATTGGTTAGTTGGCAAATGGATTGGTCTATCCGCAATTATGTTTTTTGCATTTGTACCCCGGATCATTCGAAAAGAAAAGATTGAATTTTCTGTACGTTTTATGATGATTACGTACGTTACATTTTATGGATTGCAATGTTATCGTGATATCACGGATTACAAAGAAAACGTTTGCGCTGATAAATTTGGCCAGGAGTTTAATGGAAGGAGGAGGGAACTTCATATACCTGCAATTCCGAAAGATTGGCATTTTGAATACCGCTATGATCGGCTGGTGGATTGGAAAGGAAAAAGTATTACGGGGCACGAAAGAAAATCCATTGGCATTGATTCTAACTGCAACCTGTAATTTGAAGAAGATGTTTACCAGTGCATGATAAATATAGAGACCTAACAATTTCCACTCATTGGACATACGGAAAGGATTCTATATTTTTTACTTATAACGATGGCGACAGCATCCGCAACATAACGCGGCAAATATCCGATAGCATACTTGATGCCGAAAGAATAAAGAAGGATTATTGAAAAAACAATGTAACCCGGCCTAACCTAAATACAATGAAAAAAATTGACATATTTTTTACGTGCTTCACCGTTCTGTTTGCAATCACAGGTCTCTACTTAGATATATCGATCAAGTCGCAGTCAATTTACTGGATGATTGCTAAATTAATAGGGATTTCCATTATAGTTTTAGGGCCATTGGTTACAACAATTATCCTGAAAGAACACACGAGAAGTTACCTATTTTTTTGTATATGCGGCGGAATGATTTTATTGGGCTTCACTGGTTATAACGAGGTTTTCAAATACGAAATTGCAGTTTGTCACGATAAATTTGGCCGGGAGTTTAACGAAAGGCGAAGACAACTTGGCATACCTGAAATACCGGCAAACTGGCAAATAGATTCAAAAAGAGACGATTTAACCTCCTGGCATGGAAAAGACAGTATTGGCGGTCATGAAAGTAAGACTATTATCTTTGATAAGTGCAGAATAGACCGTGAAGATGACGAATATTACCTTACGCCCCGCGATGGTGATTCCAGGCATATGGAGGTCATCTACCAATATGCAGAAGGGAATGTCGGGGATTCAACATTTTTCAACTATGAAGTGGACAACAACATCAGCAGGATTTCACGAAGTATG
>Ga0207027_1041_pt1 | contig 28117 bp, 24 predicted proteins | sample Alteio_BWMinCont_43_FD_153280 | JGI IMG/M metagenome (GOLD analysis project Ga0207027, IMG submission 153280) | Enriched cells from forest soil in Barre Woods Harvard Forest LTER site, Petersham, Massachusetts, United States -... | ecosystem: Environmental > Terrestrial > Soil > Temperate forest >... | reverse complement strand
TGGGCATCATGATAGCGGTGGGCATGCGGACTGGGGCTCTTATTCTTCTCCGTAATTGTGAAGAAATTTTTCGTGCAAAGGTACCCATTTGCGGGATCGTTATTTCAATAAATTTATACCACAATTTTGTCATTCCCGCGAAGGAGCGTGTGAAAAAATGAATTCTTTTCCTCGTCGTCCCGCGGCTCGTCCGCGGGATCCAGAAAAGTCTATAAAAGCCTGGATCCCGCGGACAAGCCGCGGGACGACAGATGAAAGATACAAGCTGTTATTGACACACTTAATATGAGAGCCCCTGGCTCCTGATTTTTTCACACGCTCCTGCGCGGGAATGACAACGTTGTGGTATCATGCTTACAATCTTATTTTCAATTATTTCATGAAGTTATATGAAAATTCGTGGGGATACCTCAACGCTACGCGCCTCCTCAGGGTGAATGGTTATATTTTTTGTCGTGTATAGAAAAATAAAAAGTTGTGTATAAAGATATGCATAAAGCGCGGGACGACGTAGTTGTTTAACATTGCTTAAGTTGACGCCTATGCTGCGCAGCCTCCTCAGGGCGAACGGACTAGGGAGGGAAGTTCTTTGGGAGCCAAGCTTCGCAATGACAAAATTTTAGATGTCGGGGGCGCTGCAGTTGGGGGTGTTGGGGAGCTTGGCGGAAAAATACTTTCTTCTCTAAGAGGAGATAACTCCATCCCGGTTTTATCGAGTGTAGGGCTGAGTTCGGGTAATTTATTAAGAGGAGCTGGCGGTGCTGATGGCGCGACGACGACTTTCAAATCTGTTTTTTTTGCAGGTTTTAATTTTTCATGAAATTCTTCAATAATAGTGTTGTATTTATCTTTTCGATAAGCCTTGGGTGCTTTGGCATAGTGAGGGATGTCTTCCTCTGATGCGATGTTTTCGTTTATTGTAAATGCATCGATGCCTTTTTTTAATATGCTTTCTATTGCTTCCAATGAGGATTTTTCTTCAGACAAATCATTGAAGGCTGCGATCATGCTATTGGCTCGAGCATGATGGCCGTGTTTTTTTCTTGATTCGAATGATTCAGTGTATCGTGTTAATTCACTGATGCAGTCTTCTTTCAGTGCCAACAGCGGAAAGTCCTGACGTTTTTTGAACTTTGCATAAGCTTCAACAAAATCCCAGTATCCTCTAGAACTTGCTAAGCCTATGGCTGTTTCAGGGGTGGAAGTCTTTGATGGCTTTTCCGGGTCAAAGCCCGCGGCTAGCAGTGCTTTAAAAAGACGTAAGTTTCTATTGAGGACTGACCAATGAATAGTAAAATACCCGTCTTTGGTAGTGTGCCAGTTTTTGTTAATGGGCCCTGATCGTAATAAAGCAATTGCATCATTGGTCCTATCGAGTCTTGCGGCATCAAGTAACACATCACCGTAGCGAAAAGTATCTTCTTCGTTAGAAGGAAGTAATGTAAATATACTGATCATTTCCCAATGTGAGTTTCTTAAGGCTATTTGAATAGCGGTGCAGCCTTTCAGCTGAGAAGTTGCAAAGAGCATTTGGGCTGATTGATCGGCTTTGCGCTCTAACAATGATTTTACTAAATCCATGGAGTGACGCTGGGTTTCTTCTTTCTGCACAGCGAGTATTAACGCGCTGGTACCATCGCCTGCGGCGGCAGAGGGATTGGCTTTGGCTTCTAATAACGTTAGAGCAAACTCGAGATGGTCGCCTTGAATCGCTGCTATTAATGTATCGTCAGCAGGGTGACTGTCTTTATTAATAAGCGCTTTCAGGCATTTCTTTGATGTAGTAAGATCGATGGCTTTCTTATTATTTTTATTTGTGAGGCTTGGATCTGCCTTGTGCTTAAGAAGCAACGCAATCATTGGCAAATCATTTTGTTGGGCTGCGATGTGTAGAGGCGAATTGCCTTTTTCATCTTGGGTTTGCTGTACACCATTTGCTAGTAATTTTTTAGCAACGCTTAATTTTTTATCTTTGACTGCTCGTAGTAATGCTGTGCTAAGTTCTGCGTTTCTAACGGGTAACATCTCTTCTCTCCCCATGGATTATTATTTTTAAAGAATCATACCATCTGGCGCGCCCGGAGAGATTCGAACTCCCGACCACCTGGTTCGAAGCCAGGTGCTCTATCCAACTGAGCTACGGGCGCAGTGCATTATCTGAGTATTGAAGGATTCACATATTGGCGCGCCCGGAGAGATTCGAACTCCCGACCCCCTAGTTCGTAGCCAGGTACTCTATCCAACTGAGCTACGGGCGCGTTAAATTTTTTGGCATTCTAACAATCTTTTTCCCAAACACAATCCTGGATCAGCCTTATTTCCAGACTGGCGGAGAGAGAGGGATTCGAACCCTCGATGGAGTTTTAGGCCCCATACTCCCTTAGCAGGGGAGCGCCTTCAGCCTCTCGGCCATCTCTCCAGGTTATTTTTAACACATGTTAAACATAAACCCCTGTGCGTGCTGGGCACCTTACTCTATTCCTCTTCCTTGGGTGTTTTTTCTTTCTTTTCCTTGGTGCTTTTTTCTTCTTTTACCGTTGGTACCGTCGCATTCTTTTCTTGTTGTATGCGCTGATAGATTTCTTCACGGTGTACCGATACTTCTTTGGGCGCATTGATACCGATACGCACTTGGTTACCTTTAATACCAAGCACTGTGACGATGACATCGTCACCAATTATTAATGTTTCACCCACACGTCGCGTTAAAATGAGCATTTAGCCATCTCCTTAAACTACCATGTTGTAACTATCTTTATTGATTTCCCTAAATATTACAGTTGCAATATCTCGGACTTATCTTAACTATATTAGTTAATGGTCTTTGAATCGAAGTCAGCAATGGTAAACAATATGGATCTATAGTGCAAATGGGATTTGCATTTTTTTGCATAAATTTTCAATCATGACTCCATAAATGCTTGTTGTTTTTCTATAGGCAGCTTGTCTAATTCGAAGACGGTGTGGATGGCGCGTACGCCTTGTTCCAAATACGTTTCATCAATGACAACCGAGATTTTTATTTCAGAAGTGGTAATCATTTGAATATTAACACCAATTTGTCCCAATGCTTGAAACATTTTGCTGGCGACCCCGGTATGCGAGCGCATTCCAATCCCAACCAAGGACAATTTTGCAACATTGGCATTGCTTTTCACGGCGGATGCACCGAGCTCCTGCGCCAACTGTTCGATAATTTTTAATGTTTTAGGAAAATCTTTGCGTTGTACAGTAAAAGTAAAGTCGGCAGTTTCTTTATCGGTAGCATTTTGTGCAATCATGTCGATTTCAATGGCGGCATCACTGACGCGACTTAAAATCTGGCCTTCCACGCCAGGGCGGTTCGGCACCCCATTAATGGCGATCAAGGCTTCTTCACGACTGAAGGCGATGCCCGAGACTAAACGTTTTTGCATAATTTTTTCCTCAAAGGTGACCAATGTGCCGGGATGATGACTGAAAGTGGATAATACCCGAATGGGGACATTGTGTTTGCTGGCTAATTCAACGGAGCGCATTTGCAGCACTTTTGCGCCGAGGCTTGCCATTTCTAACATTTCTTCAAAGCTGATTTGCGGGAGCAGGCTTGCTTCGGGGACCAGGCGCGGGTCAGTGGTATAAACGCCTTCCACGTCTGTGTAAATTTGGCATTCATCGGCTTTGAGGGCAGCGGCCAGGGCAACAGCGGTGGTATCCGATCCGCCGCGACCCAATGTGGTCACATCACCGCGTGCATTGATGCCTTGAAAACCTGCGATGACGACGATATAGCCATCATTTAAATCTTGCTGAATAATGCCAGTTTTAACGTCTAAAATGCGTGCTTTGGTATGTATGTGGTCAGTCAAAATGCCCACTTGGGAGCCAGTATAAGAGCGAGTCGGGCATAATTTTGCATTCAATGCGATTGCAAGGAGTGCCATGGAAACTTGTTCGCCAGTCGAAACCAAAATATCGTATTCACGTGGATCAGGCTCGACAGTCACTGCATTGGCCAATTGTATCAAACGGTCAGTCTCGCCTTGCATGGCAGAAACGACCACGACGACCGCATGCCCTTGCTGCTTGGCATGTATTACTTTTTCCGCAACATGTTTAATGCGTTCTAATGTGCCAACGGAACTGCCGCCGTATTTTTGTACGATGATGGCCATGCTATTTGCCTTTTTAAAGCGTATATAATGCACGATATTTTAGGCGATGTCGACCGGTGGATCCTCCCCTCCAGTTACTGGAAGGGGAGGGAGCCAGTTACGATGGGATTTTTTTAACGCATCTTGTTCTGCTGTGGTGTGGGGGCAGATGTCGCGGGCGATTTGTGTGAGCCATTGACCGGGGTAGGTTGCCTCCACATAGGATGAGTAGAGCCGGGCAGTGTGCATACCTCATCTGGGTTGAGTTCTTCTACGAGTAATCGACTGACGCCTTTGGCTGTTTTTATCAACGGGCCTAGCGCTGCGTGAAAATCATCGGCCTTGAAGCCATACAATGTGATTGGCGTTGTTGTAAGTTTTTCGGTAATGCCTGTAAAATAGTCCAATGACTTTTCTGTCTCACGGCGAAATGCTCGGACAGCTTTATTCAGTTCTTCTATAAAAAAAGGATTTGTGTCTGGTAATTCCGATCGCTCATTAAATATCCGGATAATATTAGTAAAATACTTGTCTTTCTCCGCAAGTTGCTGAAATAAGCTCTGCCCTGCAATGGCTGGGTTGGTTGCTATCGATATTTTGCTGTCAGTTGGATCAACGAGCGTTGCACGTAATGTCGTAATAATTTGGTTGATGGCTTCTAGCGTGACCATGATGTCATTTCGAAGGAATGTCTCTGCTCGTTCAAAAGCGTCCAATTCTTTTTTTTCTTTTTTTTCTTGTTCTATTAATTCTTTTTCCTGCGCTTTTATTTTTGCTTTTTCTATGGTGTCAATTTGTTTTTGTTGGGCTTGAATTTTTTCTAGTTCTTCCTTTTCTCTTTGCTTCGTTAGTTCTGCTTTCTTTTGTTGGGGTGTTTTTCTAAAAATACGAGTCATATGAAGCATGGATTACTCCTCTGGGTCTGGGAAAGTGTTATGAGATTATCTGCTACCAAAACGGGGCTTGGTGAATTCACCGTTAGGGTCAAGTTCTTCCTCCCCACCAGCCCTTAGCCGACTGACTGTGTAAGTAGTCTCTAAAATGGGTTCAAATGCGCTTTCAAAGTCTTGTGTAGTAAAATTAAAAAGTGCAAGTGGTTGTATCTTGAGCTTATCAGTCATTGCTGAAATAACTTGAAGGGACTGTACAACATAATTGCGGAATGCGCGCACAGTTTCATTGATGTTTTTTATAAAATACGGGTCAGCATCAGCATTTGCAGACAACGTATTAAATTTTTCGATAGAGGTATCAAAAAAGACTTGTTGTGTTTGGAGAATATCAAATAATCCTTTTCCGCTTTTATCGGAATTGGTGTCTTTTGGCTGCGTGCCTTGGTTCCAGGCGGAAACCGTGTCGTGCATGGCTTTAAGGATTTTTTGCATATTGGATATGGTTCTTTCTATGTTTATTTTGTTTTCTTTCTCTTCTTTTTCGAGCTCGAATAAAATTTCTTTTTCTTCTGCTTTTTGTTTTTTGCGGCTGTCGGCAATCTGCTTAGATGACCAGGGTGCTCTAAATAACATAGGTTACTCCTTCATTTTTTGTGAATAGGATAGATAGTCGCTTACCTTTTGCCAGGGCTAGGAAGTATCGCGGGGTTTCCACTGTCATTGGGATCAAGTTCGGACCTATGTCCAGTTAGGCGACTGACTGATTCAGTCACGTGCAAAATTTGTTTGAAAACATCCTCAAAGTTTTTTTTAGTAAACCCATATAAATCTTTTCCATGTGGTGTAAGTTTATCAATGATGTTAATAAAGTGGGCAAGAGAGTTTTGTGTATTCTTACGGAATTCCCGCACGGCCTTATTGAGGTCTTCTATAAACCAGGGATCTGTCCCTGCCCATTCGGACATTGCATTAAATTTAAGGATGAGATTGCTAAACGGAATTATTTGTTTTTCGAGTGTTGCAAATAATGCTTTGCCTGTTGTTGCTGGGTCTTGCGCTTCTGATTTTTGTCCACTGGTCGAGTCAACCAATGTTTTACGTAAGGAGCCAATGGTCGTGTTCATTGTGGCTATGCAATCTTCGATTGCTTTTTTGTATGTTCTTTCTGATTGTTCTGCAGCAGTTTCCGTGAGCAGGTATTTTTCTTCTCGGCGTTTTTGTTTTTCTTCGGCTTGGTCTTTTGTGATGCCTGATGGAAAGAAATAGTGAAACATTTTTTTACTCCTCATGAGTAGACGTTTAAAATAATTATTTTTCTTCCTATAATTTACTACGCAGTATTTGATTTGTATAGTTAAAACATCCATTTTTTTTGGTGGATTACGGCAAAAAAATGCCTAATCCACTCTACAGTGGTTTTAATTTTTCTTTGACCAGAGGGTAAATAGATTCCAGTGCGGCGAGAATGTTTTCGGGTTGTGGGCCGCCGGCTTCGGCTAAATCAGGTCGGCCGCCGCCTTTGCCACCGACTTGCTGGGCAATGTGGTTGGCAAGTTCACCGGCTTTCAGTGTGTGTGTATAATCCTTGGTAACGCCGACCACAATGCTGGCTTTGCCATGGTTGACCACGGCGAGGGCGACGACGGCACTGCCTAGTTTATTTTTTAATTGATCGACGGTGGTGCGTAACGATTTCGTATCAACACCCTCTAATTTAGCAGCCAACACTTTCAAGCCAGCAATGTCTTTGGCTTGGGACGCGAGGTCTTCGCTGTAGGCGCTGGCTAATTTATCTTTTAGTTGGGCCATTTGTTTTTCCAGGGTACGGATGCGTTCTTCGGCCAGATTTATTTTTTGTTTATACTCTGTTTCAGAATTTTCTATCCAACGGAGTGCGCCGGCGCCGGTGACGGCTTCTAAACGACGGATGCCCGCTGCGACCCCGGATTCGGAGGTGATTTTAAAGAGGCCAATATCGCCAGTATGGTGCGCATGTGTACCACCGCATAATTCCACCGATTCACCAAAACGTACCACGCGGACTTCATCGCCGTATTTTTCTTCAAAGAGTGCCATGGCACCGCTTTGCAGGGCTTCTTCCGCCGAAGTAATGCGTACCACGGCTTCATGGTTAGAACGAATTTCTGCATTGACTTGGTCTTCAATGCGTTTGAGCTCAGTGGTTGTCAGCGGTGCTGTGTGAGAAAAATCAAACCGCAGCCGATCGGGTTCTACCAATGAACCTTTTTGGATAACATGGGTGCCGAGTACCTGGCGTAATGTCATATGCAATAAATGGGTCGCGGTGTGGTTTAAAACCGTGGCGGCGCGCCGTTCAGCATTGACTTCAGCTGCCACAGTGTCGCCTAATGTTAATGTGCCTTTTACCACTGTCCCAATATGCACATAGGCTTGACCATTTTTTTGGGTATCAGTCACTTGGAACAAGCCATCTGCAGCACGTAAATACCCTTGGTCACCCACTTGCCCGCCGGATTCCGCATAAAATGGTGTGCGGTCTAAAATAATGGAACCTTGCTCTCCCGCAGTTAAAGAATTCACGGTTTGTTGCTTATGATACAAGGCAACAATGTTGCCGTGGTCTGGTGTTTGTTCTATCAGTAAATTTTTATCACCGACAAATTCAGTCGGGGCGCCAACATGGGCGCCCACTTGGTAATCGGCTGCAAATTTACTGGCTTGGCGCGAGCGGGTACGCTGCGCAGACATGGCGGTTTCAAACCCGTCGAAGTCAATGAATAAATCGCGTTCACGTGCCATATCGGCGGTGAGGTCCGCTGGAAAACCATAAGTGTCGTAGAGTTTAAAGACGATATCGCCCGGAATGACTTTGCCGTGGAGGGCACTGATTGCTTGTTCAAAGAGTTTTAAGCCTTGGGCCAACGTGAGACTAAATTGTTCTTCTTCTTGGCGCAGTGTTTCTTCAACCCGGGATTCTGCATGGCTTAATTCCGGATAAGCGTCACCCATGGCTTGGACCAGTGGCTTGACCAATTTATAAAAAAAGGGCCCCGTCAATCCAAGTGTAGACCCGTGTCGCAGGGCACGTCGAATAATACGGCGTAGTACATAGCCCCGTCCTTCATTGGATGGAAACACGCCGTCAGTGATTAAAAAAGCACAAGAACGAATGTGGTCAGCAATGACGCGCAAAGAAGTATGCGTGAGGTCTGTGGTGCCGGAAAGCTTGGCAATGGCACTGATCAAAGTTTTAAACAGATCAATGTCATAATTATTTTGCACACCTTGCATGACGGCTGCAATACGCTCGAGCCCCATGCCAGTGTCCACCGAAGGCTTGGGAAGAGGGGACAATGCGCCATCGGCTGCCCGGTCGTATTGCATAAAGACTAAGTTCCAAATTTCCACATAGCGATCGCCGTCTTCATCGGGACTGCCGGGAGGGCCTCCCGCAATGTGCGTGCCATGGTCATAAAAAATTTCAGTGCAAGGGCCACAAGGGCCGGTCGTCCCCATAGACCAAAAATTGCTGTCTTCTCCGCAACGGGTAAAACGGGCTGGGTCCACTTTTATTTCATTGAGCCAAATGTCCGCGGCTTCTTCATCGTCTTTGAAAACAGTGACCCATAATTTTTCTGCGGGCAAGTGTAATTTTTCTGTTAAAAAATGCCAAGCGAACTGGATAGCATCGCGTTTAAAGTAATCGCCAAAACTAAAATTACCCAGCATTTCAAAAAAAGTGTGGTGGCGGGCAGTGTAGCCCACGCGTTCTAAGTCATTGTGTTTGCCGCCGGCCCGTACACAGCGTTGTGATGAGGCGGCGCGTCGATAGGAGCGTTCTTCTTTGCCTAAAAAAACATCTTTAAATTGCACCATGCCCGCATTGGTAAAGAGCAAAGTCGGGTCATTGCCCGGTATTAAGGAACTGCTGGGCACCAGGGTGTGCTGTTGTTCGCTAAAATAATTTAAAAACTCGCTGCGCAATTCATTGGCTGTATAAAAACGCGGGCATTGTTCTCTATCAAGCATGATTAGTCTTCACCACGAAATAGTTTATCAATCTGTACATGGGTAAACCCACGGTAATATAAAAAACGCATTTGCTGGGCACGTGCCTTCGAGTCTTCTGGTAAACGATTTTTAAAACGTTTTTGCCAAGTACGCTGCACAGCATCAAACCAGGCATTATCGGTGATCTGCAAATGATGTTCAATCAAATCTTCTGCAACGCCCCGTTCCATGAGTTCAGCACGCACGCGCAGGGGGCCTATGCCTTTTTGCCGGCGATAATGGATAAAGTTTTCCACGAAACGTTGTTCATTTAATAGTCCTTCGTCTACAAGCGCTGTTAAAACGGCTTGGACATCAGCCTCGTTGAATTTTTTATTCAGTAGTTTATGGCACAATTCATTGTAACCGTGCTCACGTCGTGCCAGCAAATGGAATGCGGCACGACGAATAGCAGCCAGAGGGGTACTCAGACGGCCTCCTCTGTTTCTTCGGGGGCAGTCGCCGCATGGGGTTGGGACGCAACCAAGAGTTTTTCACGAATTTTCTTTTCAATTTCTTGGGCCATCTCGGGATGTTCTTTGAGGAAAGTACGCGAATTGTCTTTCCCTTGACCAATGCGTTGGCCTTGGTAACTAAACCAGGCGCCGGCTTTATCAATAAAGTTATGGAGAACGCCGAGTTCAATGATTTCACCTTCATGGGAAATCCCTTCATTGTACAAAATGTCAAATTCCGCTTGTTTGAAGGGGGGCGCCACTTTATTTTTCACGACTTTGACTCGGGTTTCACTGCCAACAATTTCTTCCCCGTTTTTAACACTGCCAATACGACGAATGTCTAACCGGACGGAGGCGTAAAACTTTAACGCATTACCGCCAGTCGTGGTTTCTGGGTTGCCAAATACAATGCCAATTTTCATACGAATTTGATTAATAAAGATCACCAAGGTATTGGAGCGTTTAATATTGGCAGTGAGTTTGCGCAGTGCTTGCGACATCAATCGAGCCTGTAGGCCCATGTGCTGGTCGCCCATTTCACCTTCAATTTCTGCTTTGGGAGTCAAGGCAGCGACGGAATCGACAATAACTACGTCCACGGCACTGGAGCGCACTAGCATGTCAGTGATTTCGAGCGCTTGTTCACCGGTGTCCGGTTGTGAAACTAATAATTCATCCACATTGACGCCCAGGCGCTTCGCATAGGCAGGGTCTAAGGCATGTTCAGCATCCACGAAAGCAGCGGTGCCACCGAGACGTTGGCAGGCGGCAATGACTTGCAACGTCAGCGTAGTTTTGCCAGAGGATTCAGGGCCATAAATTTCTACAATGCGGCCACGGGGCAAGCCACCGATGCCGAGGGCGATGTCTAACGCCAAGGAGCCAGTCGAAATGACTTCGATATCGCGTACGGCGATAGCATCGCCCAGGCGCATCACCGAGCCTTTCCCGAATTGACGTTCAATTTGACTGAGTGCAGCGCCGAGTGCTTTTTTTCGATTTTCTTCCATTGGCCGTTCCTTAATAGTGTGAGCAGGGTTAATAAATAATAGAGTAGGTGAAAGATGGCTACAGCAATTTTTTTTGGAGAATACCTATTATATTTTTCTGGTAGTAGAAATCAATCGTTTTATTGGTTTATAAAAGCAAGGGTTTGCTCCAATGCTGTGAAAATCGCTTGCTTACGTATGCTTTGCCGGTCGCCCGTGAACACTTCCACAAAGGATTGGGTCGCTTGATGGATGCTCGCGATAGCAAACCACACGGTACCGACTGGTTTTTCGAGACTGCCACCGTCAGGCCCTGCAATACCAGTAATGGCAATGCTGACTTGCGCTTGACTCTTTCGCAAAGCACCCTCGGCCATGTCGCAGACAGTTTGGACACTGACACTGCCATAGGCCGCCAATGTCGTGGCTTTTACACCGAGCATTTCTTCTTTAGCAGTGTTGCTGTAAGTCACAAAGCCGCGTTCAAACCAGCCGGAGCTGCCCGGGACGCTCGTGATGCAATAAGACAGGCCACCGCCGGTGCATGATTCTGCTGTGGTCAATTTCCACTCGCGCTGTGTTAACTCTTTGCCCAATGCCAACGCCAAAAGGGCTATTTTATTTGTCATTTTCTTTACCTTGTTCCAGACTCCGAGTATAAGTTTTATTTTTAATAGAGAGAAGAATAATATGACGAAATCCCACACGCTGAGCAAGCAACATACGCCCATGATGCAACAGTATTTGCGTATCAAAGCAGATTATCCGGACATGTTATTGTTTTATCGCATGGGTGATTTTTACGAACTATTTTATGACGATGCACAAAAAGCTGCACGTTTATTGGATATTACGTTAACAGCGCGTGGCCATTCGGCCGGCAATCCTATCCCCATGGCGGGCGTACCGTACCATGCGGCTGAATCGTATATTGCAAAATTATTACGCCAAGGCTTGAGTATTGCAATTTGTGAACAAGTGGGTGACCCTAAAACCAGCACAGGCCCCGTGGAGCGTCAAGTCGCCCGTGTGTTAACGCCGGGGACTGTCAGTGATGCTGCTTTTTTGGAAGACAACCAAGACACACTCTTGGCGGCATTGCATGCGGAAAAGGACCACTATGGAATTGCTACCTTGGACATGAGCAGTGGCCGATTTCATTTATTAGAAGTCCATGGATTGGATGCACTGCACAGTGAATTAGAACGTTTACAACCCAAAGAATTATTGATCAGTGAAGACACTGCTTATGGATTTTTGCGTCAAGATAAAATCTTGGTTCGACGCCGTCCTGCGTGGGAATTTACGTTTGAAACAGCCATACGTCTGTTGGCCCAACAAATGCAGACCCAGGATTTAGCAGGGTTTGATTGCCTTGATTTGCCCCAAGCCCTGTGTGCTGCGGGGTGTTTACTTCAATACGCACACGCGACCCAACGGGCGCAGTTGACCCACGTGCGCGCATTGCATGTTGAGCGGCGGGACGACAGTGTGCAATTGGATGCAGCAACGCGTCGTAATTTAGAATTAGTCACGAATTTGGGGGGCGGACAAGAGAATACATTGGCCGCTGTATTGGACCACACTGCAACAGCCATGGGCAGTCGTTTGTTAAAACGCTGGATCCACCGGCCTTTGCGCCAACAGGCTATTCTGTCTGCACGCCAACACAGTGTCCAACAATTGCTGGTCGATCGACAGTACATTGCACTGCAGCGGGCCTTGCGTGATGTCGGTGATATGGAGCGTATTTTAGCGCGGGTCGCATTAAAAACAGCCCGTCCGCGTGATTTGGTAGGATTGCGTGCATCGTTAGCGGTATTGCCTGGGCTACAACAACAATTGGCGTATGTCACTGCACCGTTATTACGACAATTAGCAGAATCCATTCATGAGTTTCCTGAAATACACGCAGTGTTGACTGCTGCAATGGTTGAAAATCCACCCGTGACTTTACGCGATGGGGGTGTCATTGCGCCAGGGTATGATGCCGAGTTGGATGAATTACTGACATTGAGCGAACATGCTGGGGCATTTTTAATGGAAATGGAGGCGCGCGAAAAAGAACGCACCGGACTTTCCAGTTTAAAGGTTGGGTATAATCGAGTGCATGGTTTTTATATTGAAATAAGCCGTGTACAAGCCATGCAAGCCCCGACAGATTATCTGCGGCGCCAAACGTTAAAAAATGCAGAGCGGTTTATTACGCCGGAATTGAAAGCATTCGAAGACAAAGCGTTAAGCAGCCGTGAAAAAGCGTTGGCCCGGGAAAAAATCCTCTACGATGCTTTATTGGATAGTCTTCGTGACATGTTAGTGCCATTGCAACGGTCAGCCACTGCAATCGCGGAATTGGATGTGTTGGCTAATTTCGCAGAACGGGCAACGAGTTTACATTTATGTTGTCCACAATTAGTGGCGACCACCGGCATTCATATTACAGCGGGGCGCCATCTTGTTGTCGAAGCAGTGTTGCAACAACCGTTTGTGCCCAACGATGTTGCATTGCATGCGACGCAACGCATGCTGGTGATTACAGGCCCTAATATGGGTGGCAAGTCAACGTACATGCGCCAAATTGCTTTAATTGTTTTGCTGGCGCATATCGGAAGTTTTGTGCCGGCACAAGCTGCGATCATTGGCCCTATCGATCGTATTTTTACTCGTATTGGGGCCGCGGATGATTTGGCGAGTGGCCGTTCCACTTTCATGGTGGAAATGACGGAAACAGCAATGATTTTGCATAATGCGACAGAACACAGTCTTGTTTTAATGGATGAAATTGGACGCGGCACCAGCACATTCGATGGTTTAGCATTGGCGTTTGCGTGCGCAGACTATTTAGCGCGCCACATCAAAGCATTAACATTATTTGCGACGCATTATTTTGAATTGACAGCCTTGGAGAATGACATTGCCACAGTACACAATGTGCATTTTTCCGCGATGGAACAGGGCGACAAAATTATATTTTTACATGCAGTCAAACCGGGGCCTGCGAATAAAAGTTATGGGATCCAAGTCGCTCAATTGGCCGGTGTGCCCCGCGCAGTGATTCAACAGGCCAAACAAAAATTGCGTGAGTTAGAACACGCCTCTGCACCATTACATCCTTTGCAAGCAGAGCTTACTTTCTTGGGCTAGGAGCGCCGGGCAAAGCGAGATAATCGCCCTCCGATACAGTGAGATAGTTGCTGGCCTGTTTTTCGTTTTCATCGAGTTTCTCTTCGCTACGAGAAGGGTTCTTAGAGACAGAACGCGATCGGTCTTGTGCAGTCGATGACGTGGAAGTAGGTGGTGCGCCTGTGGTATATATTCCTAATAACGTTGATTGATAAACCTCTGCTATCTCTGCAATATTCAAACTGTAGGGAGACAACTCCAGTGACACTAGTCTCTTGATATCAGGGTGCTCTGCTGCTTTTTCTTCCCATTTGGTCAAAGGGTGAGGAGCGTCCTTCTGCGGAAGGAGCGGGGGTGCCAGTGGTTTTTGCTGTTGAAATGCAGTGAGAGCAGCTTTATAACGGCGTATCAGTGTTTCTGTTAAACGTTTGTTTGCAGCAGGATGGGATTGCGTAGTTTTATATTCTGTCAGTATTTGGTCCTTCAGTGTGGGCCAATCTGCCGCCAAGCGCTTGCCAGTAGCAGCATGAAAAAGAACAGGCTCGCGATGGGGTATTGGCGTAGACCATCCCAGGCGCGTAAAGATGCGTTGCGTACAACCCCCGGGTATGCGGGCGATGGTTTTTCGTGGTAAACGTGGGCCCGTTTTTTCAAAATAGCCCTGTTGTTGCAAGAAGAGTTTTGTATGCTGCAACGGTAATTGGAAGAATAACAGGGGTAATTTAAGGATATTTTTCACAACCTGTGCTGCAACATCACCGTAGCTCCAATTTTCTTTTAAATTTGCCTTGTAGCGGTCAAATACAGTGTCGAGATGCTTTTGTCTATACACGGGTATGGTTTTTCCTCCATAGTCTACTACCGCATGCTCTGGGTCATCGATGTCAGTGTGGGGTATCATTGAAAATGCATGATAAAAATCATTTTGCCGCAAAAAATAGTTCGTATAGATCTCTGGCCAAAAGGCTTGCCAGCGTTCGATGGTCGATTGTAGAAGATCGCGTCCAATGAAACGACCATTTTTGAGTGCAATCAAGCCTACCAGTGCATAAATAGCGAGTTGCTGAAGGTCGGGTGGGCCTTTCTGAATTGCCTCGATCATGAGAAAAGGCGAAGGACTGGATTCTCCTCTGGACAGGGCCATGGCATACAAACCCAAGTAACCGGCCGCAATCATGGAAAGTATAGCAGCGAGAGGGCCTTCTGCCCGGTACAGCGTGCTCAATTCTTTGTTCGTCAGGTTGGTCAGCAAATACCAAGTTTCATAGAGGTCTTCGAGTAAACTATAAAGACTGGTAAAACCCACGCTGACGATGGCGTTCAACGGAATGCCCCACAAAAAACGCAGTGGTTGCCAAGCCGATATTTCACCGTCGTCACCGGTAAAATAATCCCCTAAGAGGTCTTCCAGCAAATGTGATAAAACATGATGGGGGTGGGAAAATCGGACCGCAGCGATATCTTCTTGTACAAAGTTCCTTTGCATAGAAAAATGTCCTTATATAGGTAATAAAAGCCAAACCATGCCTGCAACTAAACCCGAAGCCGGTATAGTCAAGAGCCATGCCCAGACAATATTACGTGCCACGCCCCAGCGTACTGCACGGTAGCCATTTAATGTGCCGACCCCCACAATGGAGCCAGTAATAGTGTGGGTCGTGGACACGGGGATGCCAAGCCCAGTGGCCAAGAACAACGTCACGGCGCTGGCGGTTTCTGCACAAAAACCATGGATGGGTTTCAGTTTAGTGATACGCATGCCCATGGTTTTGACGATGCGCCAACCACCAAAAAAAGTACCGAGTGCAATGACGAAATAGCAGGCCATAACGACCCAGAGAGGCACATAAAATGTATCGCCCAATAAGCCTGCTGAAAACAGCAGGACGGCAATGATTCCCATGGTTTTTTGTGCATCATTGCCGCCATGCCCTAGGCTGATCAGGGCGGAGGAAAGCAATTGCCATCGACGAAACCAACTATCAATGCGCCGCGGTGTGAAACGAAAAAATAAACGTGCGCAGAGGAACATGAGTAGTAAACCTAAAATAAAACCCAATAAAGGTGAAATCACAATGGCAACTAACACTTTGGTAATGCCTGCTATTTTGAGTGGACTAAACCCTGCTTTGACAATGGCTGTGCCCAACAGCCCTCCGATGAGGGCATGCGAAGAGCTGGAAGGCAAGCCAACATACCAAGTAAACAGGTTCCAACAAATAGCGCCCAATAACGCGGCCAAAATGACGTGCACATCGAGAATGCTGGGATCAATTAATCCCGTGCCGATGGTGTTTGCAACATTCAATTCAAAGATGGCAAAGGCAATAAAATTAAATAATGCTGCCCAAAGTACTGCCCAATGGGGCTTTAACACACGTGTGGAAACAATGGTGGCGATGGAATTGGCGGCATCGTGAAAACCATTTAAAAAATCAAAAAATAATGCAATGCAAACAGTTAAAATGATGATGCTCATCATTAGGAATACTCGAGTAGGATGCCTTTAATAATATTGCCCACGTCTTGGCAATGATTGATCACTGATTTTGTTTGCGCATAAATTTCTTTTAATTTAAAAAAATGTTTAAAGTCCGTTTCTTCTGCAAATAATTTTTTTTCACCGGTCATGACGCATTGATGAGCAAGGCTTTCTTGGTGGTCAATGGCTTCGCAACACTGGAAAATTTCCTGGGCTTTTTTTAAAGAATGCAATTGATCAATGGCTTGTTTGACCAAGACGCAGGATTGTTTACTGATCTCAGCCAATTGGATCATTTCATTCGGGACGATTTGTAATTGATAGTAAGGAAAACGTTGTGCACAACGATTAATAAGGTCGAGCACATCATCGAGATGACTGGTCAGATGATGAATGTCATGCCGATCAAACGGTGTAATAAATGTTTTATGCAATAATTCAAAAGTCTCATGCGCAATTTTGTCGCCCTGCGCTTCATAAATGGCGATACGGTCAACGTGTTCTTGTTCATTTAAATGATGTAATAATCGATGAAACTCTGTCGATGCAGCCACCAGAATGTCTGCCATTTGTTGAAAAAAATAAAAAAAACGGTCTTGTTTTGGTAAAAAGCGTTTGAGCATACGATACCTCGAGTGCGCTTACCGGAGAAAAGTATAGCATAATAATAATGATTATGCAGTTGCAGTCAGGGGCTTCGTGGTCGGTTTGGTCACTAAAATTAATGCAATAAAAATGAGCAGGACGGCTGGGAATGTCCATTCATTCAAGCGTTCGTGAAAAATGATGTAACCCCACCATAATCCAACCAAGGCAACAATGGTATCAACCAGGCTATAGTAGACGGGCCCTGCGATTTTGATTAATTGGAAGAATAAAATATATCCAGCGCTTGAAAGCGCAATTTCCAAGAGGACAATCCAGTCAGGGACGGTCAATGGCAGATGCAAAGAGTAGAAGTGGCCACTGCCAAGCACAAAAGGGGCAAGTATCACACTGGCAGCGATGAGTGTGCCCGCGGACAAGGACACGGAACTGCTGTCCGTGGGACGGTAACGGGAAATATAGACAGAACATAAGGCGAAGGAGAAAGGAGTCAATAATGCTGCCAACACCCAAAGAAACATATCGGGTGCGGGCAAGCTGGTTTGCGGCAAGAGAATCAATAACAGACCGCACATGGCACAGAGGACACCGCTTAAGCGGAATGGGTTGAATTTTTCTGCCTGCAGCAAGAGTGCTAAAGGATAGGCAATGATGGGGACTGTATTGACGACAACAGCTAAAATGCCTGCGGGCAAATGGGACGCTGCAAAATACATAGTCGTATTGGGAATAACGATGCCAGTCAAGCCACACATACAATAATAGCGCACATGGGTAGCGGAGAGTTTGATACTGTCGCGCTGGCTTTTCGCAAGGAATGCTATGAGCAATGCGGGGCCTACGGATTGCCAAAAACTGTAACCTAAAGGCGGCACGCCATGGGTCGTTGCGAAACGGGCGATAGAGTAACCGGTCCCCCAAATGAAGCCCAACAATAATAATAATCCAAGGCCCAGTGTTTTATTGTTCATTCTACTCTCATAAAATAGATATTATAGCAGAATGTCCCCCTCCTAGGCCCTAGGCAGAAGGGGGAATCGGGTTCATAGGCGGCGTCAACTTAAGCAATGTCGTCCCGCGGCTTGTCCGCGGGATCCAGAAAAGGCTATAGAAACCTGGATCCCGCGCATAAAGCGCGGGACGACGCCTGGATCCCGCGCATAAAGCGCGGGACGACGCCTGGATCCGCGCATAAAGCGCATACCTTTATACACAACTATTTTCCTCGTCGTCCCGCGGCTTGTCCGCGGGATCCAGAAAAGTCTATAATAACCTGGATCCCGCGGACAAAGCCGCGGGACGACGGAGTAGGCCAAAGTTGTGTATAAAGATATGCATAAAGCGCGGGACGACGCCTGGATCCCGCGCATAAAGCACGGGACGACAGGGGCAGGGCTAAAGTTACGCATAACAATATGGTCTGCGCTAATATGACAGAGCCATTGTTTTTCTTAAGTTGACGCCTATGGAATCGGGTCTAGTCTTTATGCAAAGAAATCATGCTGATGCCAAAAATAAATATCCATAAGTCCATTAATCCAGCGACTTGAATATTGTTATAAATACTGGGCAATAATCCTGAGTCACGTAAACACAGAATAAAAATGGCTAACACTGTGATAATTAATTGAATAATGCCGACAGCGCGTGGCAGTGAATTATCGTGCAGTATGACAAAACTTGTAATCAAGAACCAAACAAAGAGACAGCCTAGCCCTAATAAATCACCAATGAATATCCCAAAGTAACTATGGACAGCTTGCAAAATGATGACCATGGCTGCTTGTAATTCTTGAGGCAGGGTCGGGATATAAGTGGTCAAATGCCAGTTTAAACTTGGGATCATCAGCAAGCTCAAAGACAAAGCAAAAGCGCCTAAGGTCGCAAAATACATACCGACCCGCATATTGGCCCCGTGTTTTTCATTAAATAAATAGAAGGCGCCGACGGAACCTGGAATGAGCAACAAAGGGAGTACAGCATAAAAACTTAATAAAAAACGAATAGTGGGTGTTCCAGCCGTGACTTCAAATAATTGGTGTTTTTCAAGATTATATAACATCGTTTGTGCTTGTGCTAATGCGTTCACAACAAGGGTAATCCCCACAAATAGAATCGCAAATAGTACCAAACACCATCCTCCAACGAGGACCATTTTAGTATGTCGCATAGTGCTCTCTCCCTGTGCAAAAAGTAAATTCAAGTGGTATATGTTACAGGTTATCTAAGATAATTTCCAGCAAGCGGATACGCTCTTTCGGCTCATGGGGGCTTAACTGAAAACGTAAACGCGCAGGGCCATCCAAACGGTAAGTCTGGGATTGGGTCTGGATTAATTGAATAATGCGCATGGGATCGACATTGGGTTTGTCATTAAATTCAATTTTCCCACTTTTGCTATTCGCTTCCATTTTAGTGATGCCCATTGTTTCAGCGCGTTGTTTTAAAGCGCTAATCGCAAATAAATTTTTTGCGGGTGCGGGCAGCAAACCAAATCGATCGATCATTTCAACTTGGATGTCATCTAATTCTGCCATGGTCTTGGCACTGGCGATGCGTTTGTAACATTGTAAGCGGATATTCACATCAGCGAGGTAATCCGCGGGAAGCAGGGCCGGAATTTGCAAATCAACTTCAATGCCGGGTTTAATGGCTGTTTCCAAGTCAGGTTCTTTGCCCGCTTTTAAGGCATCGACCGCACGGGAAAGTAAATCCATATACAAAGTAAAACCAATTTCGTGCATTTGTCCACTTTGGTTTTTGCCAAGCAATTCCCCGGCTCCCCGAATTTCTAAATCATGCGTGGCCAGGGTAAAACCAATGCCTAAATGCTCGTACGCGCTAAAGGCATCCAATCGCTTCACTGCATCGGGGGTTAAGTTTTTGCGTGAAGGGATGAGTAAATACGCATAGGCTTGATGGTGAGAACGCCCGACCCGGCCGCGCAATTGATGCAATTGTGCCAAGCCAAATTTGTCTGCACGTTCAATGATGATGGTATTGGCAGAGGGGATATCGATGCCACTTTCAATAATCGTTGTACAGACTAATACATTAAAACGGCGATGATAAAAATCAGACATCGTTTGTTCTAATTCGCGTTCTCGCATTTGGCCATGGGCAAAACTCACACGGGCTTCGGGCACTAATTTTTGCAACGTATGCACTGTTTTTTCGATAGTCCCAACATCATTGTGTAAGTAATACACCTGACCACCACGTAAAATTTCGCGCAAAATGCCTTCTTGAATAATAGTATCTTGGTGCTCATGCACAAAGGTTTTGATCGATAGGCGTCGCGCCGGGGGTGTTGCAATCAGTGATAAATCGCGAATGCCTGCAAAAGCCATATTTAATGTGCGCGGGATAGGTGTGGCGGTCAAGGTCAGGATATCCACGTTTAAACGCAAGGATTTTAAACGTTCTTTTTGGTGCACCCCAAAACGGTGTTCTTCATCCACAATTAATAACCCGAGGTTTTTAAATTGAATGGATTCTTGCAATAATTTATGGGTACCAATGAGAATATCGATTTTGCCTTCAGCGATGGCTTGCCGTGTTTTTTGTTGTTCTTTACTCGATTTGAAACGCGACAGCGAGCCTATTTGAATAGGCCAATCAGCAAAACGGTCACTGAACGTTTGATAGTGTTGCTGCGCTAAGAGTGTGGTGGGGACAAGAACTGCAACTTGTTGGTTATTTTGGACAGCAACAAAGGCAGCGCGCATGGCCACTTCCGTTTTTCCAAAACCCACGTCCCCACACACTAAGCGGTCCATGGGTTTGGGTGACTGCATGTCTTCAATGACTTGGTTAATAGCTTGCAGTTGGTCGGGCGTTTCTTCAAAAGGGAAAGCTGCCGCAAAAGTGGCATAGTGGCCATTGGCAACGGTACAGGCTTTACCGATTTGAGCAGCACGTTTTGCATAAATATCCAATAATTCAGTGGCCACATCGCGTACTTGCTCAGCGGCTTTGCGTTTGGCACGCTGCCATTGCTCAGTCCCTAATTTATGCAATGGGGCATGTTCAGGGTCAGTGCCACCGTAACGACTAATGAGATGCAGGGCATCGACAGGCACATATAATTTATCTCCGCCTGCGTATTCTAAGGAGAGAAACTCCGCGATATGTTCTCCTACCTTTAAAGTCTGTAGCCCAAGATAACGGCCAACGCCATGTTCCAAGTGGACAATCGGTGCGCCAATCTGGAGTTCTGTTAAATCTTTGACAATTGCATCCAAATCTTGCGGCGTTTCTTTGCGCCGCCGGCGCTGCATAATGCGTTTACCAAATAATTGTGCTTCAGCAATAACAACGCAGGGTGGTTTTTCTAAGCAAAGGCCTTCTTCCAAGGGGGAGACAATAATTCCATAAGGGGCCTCATCCGCTAAAAAAGCTTGCCACGATGGATAAGGCTGGGGCCGCAATTGGATGGTTTGAAATAATTGCAATAATACTTCGCGACGTCCGGTTGTTTCTGCGCAAAATAACACGCGGCCAGAATAGTCAGCTAGAAAAGTTTCCAGCGCAAACAAAGGCTGGCTGGCTTTATAGTCGATATTGAGTAGCGGTGGAGTTTCTGTCGCGAAATTAATGTGGGTTTTATCGGGGGTGACGGCTTCTTCTTGAATGGTAATTGTGGGATAGCGTTGAATATGGCTGAAAATTTCCGGTGTGGGCACAAATACTTGTTCCGGTGCCAAGATCGGGTGCGTGACATCATGGCTCCGCTGATCATGCCGAAGACGGGCTTCTTGCCAAAAATCGTCGGCTTTTGCATGAATATTACCGATGCGAATGATGATGCAGTTCGACGGTAAGTAATCAAATAAAGTCGCTGTTTTCGTAAAAAACAAAGGCAAATAATATTCAATGCCCGGGGAACAAATGCCGTCACTGATGTCTTGATAAAGAGGGCAATTCAGGGGATTGCCACTGAATTCACTGCGCCATTGTTGCCGAAATAACTCAATGCCATTGTCGGTCAGAGGGAATTCTTTGGCGGGCAATAATTCAATTTTTTGGATTATTTCCAGTGAGCGTTGTGTGTCGGGTGAAAAAGTCCGTATGGAATCAATTTCATTGTCAAATAAATCCAGCCGATAAGGCAATTCACTGCCCATTGGAAATAAGTCAATGATAGCACCGCGGACAGCAAATTCACCGTGTTCCCGGACTTGTTCGACGCAGCGATAGCCCGCTTTTTCCAGGCGCAAACGTGTGGCTTCCAATGGCAAAGGATCGCCTTTTTTCAGTAAAAAAATAGTCCCGTCAAAAAATTCTCGTGGCATGAGCCTGTGCATGAGCGTCGAGATGGGGGTGATGATTGTGCCTGACTCCAGGTGTGGCAAAGATGCCAATGTTGCCAACCGTGCCGAAATAATATCTTGGTGCGGTGAAAATTGATCATACGGCAGCATTTCCCAATCGGGGAAATGCAGAATGGGGTGTGTGGCATTTTCCGGCTGAAAAAAGGCCAGTTCAAACTCTAATCGCGTAGCGGTCAAAGTGTCTGGCGTAATGATAAATACTGGCCTTTGGCTGCTCGTTTGGATTGTGCTTAATACTAAACCCAAGCTTGCGCCCCATAGAGAACCGTATGTCAAACGCGGCATGGTTGGTTGCGGTAAAGGCGGCTGAAACGGATTAGCGGAAAACATAATAGTTGACCCAAAAATACTGCGCATTTTAGCAGGTGCTTAGGCGCAAAGTAAATGCGCTTTCTAACCTCCCCACCCAGCCTCCCCTCCAGCGGCGCTGGCGGGGAGGAGAAAGGAAGGACGCGCCCGCTTTCTATCGAAGAAAGTGGCTTCCTTAGCCCCGGCCCCTCCAGCGGCGCTGGCGGGGAGGAGAATAATCGAACAAAAATTTGCTTCCTTAGCCCCTCCCCTCCAGTGCTTTTACTGGAGGGGAGGCTGGGTGGGGAGGAATGAACCTCAACTCATCAATAGGACTTTATCATGAAACAACTTACAAGAAATTATGTACACGAATTACGTAAAAATATGACAGATGCAGAAAAGCATTTATGGCATTTTTTGCGAGCCAAGCAATTAAATGGGTACAAAATTAGGAGGCAGCATTTGATATATCCATTTATTGTTGATTTTGTTTGTCTTAGTAAAAAGCTAATCATTGAACTGGATGGAGGCCAGCACGCAGAGAATGATCATTATGACGAGAAACGGAGCAAATTTTTAGAGTTGAAAGGATATAGGGTATTACGATTTTGGAATAATGATGTTTTTACAGAAACGGAAGCTGTATTGGATGAAATATTAAACGTATTAAATGAAAAATGAGTGGGCCTCCCCACCTAGCCTCCCCTCCAGCGGCGCTGGCGGGGAGGAGCTTGACTAATCATACGGCAGGCCCTAGCAGGAGTATGGGTTATCGCTTAAGATAGCAGCATTGGTTATTTCACGACAGGAGCTATTATGCAGTATTTTTTTCGAGTGTTGCTGGGACTTTTCATTGCAATGCCGGCTTGGGCTGATAATACCTATGAACCTTTATTGAATACAGTGACCCTGCAATTAAATGCAGAGCAGTGGGTCACGACGAAGACGGCATTAGTGACCGTGGGTGTCAATGCCAGTGTGAGTGATCAAGGACTAGAGAAAATCCAAAATGACGTGTTGACCAAATTGAATCAAATTACCAACAAGGGCGAGTGGCATTTGGTCAGTTTTGATCGTAGCCTTGACCAGTCAGGCCTAGAACGCGTACAAATTTCCGCGCAAATTCGTTTGGCATCCGCTGATTTGGGTGGTTTGCGAGATCGGGCAAAAACCATCAGCAAGCCCGGTGAAACGTTTACAATCGATAATGTAGAATTCACTCCCAGTGCAGCAGAATTACGCGACGCCAATACAGCATTGCGCAATAATATCTACCAGCAAGCACAAACCGAGTTAGCTAATTTAAATAAACTGTATCCGGAACAAAAATATTATTTACATAACATTGATTTTCTTGGCACGATGGCGCCAGTAGCCCCGCAAGCGAATACCATGATGGCGATGAAAGTCAGGGGCGGGAATGTCGGTTCTATCTCTGTGGGAGATAAATTACAACTCACTGCAACATTGGTGATAGCAGCAGCACCGGGGCCGGATGTTGCTAAACTTGTTCATAATTAAAAAAGAGTGTCATGTCTATATTGATTGTTCCTCCCATTCTTGCGCACCGTGGTGCGCGTTCCTTTGCGCCGGAAAATACGTTAGCGGCTTTTGCCATGGCCAAACAATGTGGTTTACATTGGGTCGAATTGGATGTGCAGCTTGCAGCCTGTGGCGAAGTCATTGTATTTCATGATGATACATTAGACCGCACCACGAATGGGACGGGCCCTGTGCATCTTCATCCGTATGACTATCTCAAAACATTGGATGCGGGCAGTTGGTTCCATCCGACATTTGCTGAGGAGCGTATTCCCACGTTGCAGGCAGTGTTGCAATTATTAAATCAGCTCGATTTGGCTGTCAATATTGAAATCAAAAACATGCCTGGCATGGAAGGGCCTTTGGTAGAAAAAGTCGTTGCTGTCATCCAAAAAAGTGCTTTTCAACCAGCCAATTTTATCTCGAGTTTTTCTGTGCCTATTTTAGAAAGAGTAAGGGACGTGTTTCCTACAGCGGGTTTGGGTTTTTTAATGCATACGTGGCAGCCTGATTGGAGTACAGTATGCGATGCATTACGTGCAGTCGCGGTGGATGTGAACAGTGACATTTTAAACGCTGCCCGAGTGCAAGAAATTAAAGCGACTGGACGTGCACTGTTATCGTATACCGTCAACGATCCTGTCGTTGCAAAACGGTTATTTTCTTGGGGGGCTGATGCGGTATTCAGTGATTGCCCTCCTTTATTTCTTGAAGCATTCGGTTTGCAAGGGCCACCCGTATGTTAAGATTTTTCTATGCTTTGTTTGTGGTGGTTTTATTGTCGGGATGTTATCCCATGCCATTTCGAGAACAGCAAGTATCGATTGCACAAATCAATGTTCAACTTGGCATGAGTGATATTGAACGAGAGCAATTAGTTGCAGCAAAACAAAAATTATCATTGGCATTACAACAGGCCCCTACCTTACCGGAAGCATGGTATTCCATGGGCTATTACCTTGAAATCACGGGGCAGACAGCAGAAGCAGAGCGTTATTATTTAAAAGCCGTTGCGTTGGCGCCTGACCGTCCTGATGTGCAAAAAAATTATGGTAATTATTTATGTCGTCATCAACGGTATCGCGAAGGGTTGCAACATTTACACGTTGCAATCAAGTATAGCAATTTAGACCGGGCTGCATTAGACAAAGATGCCGCTTTGTGTGGGATGCATCAAGTAAGTTGACATTATTGAAAGTAAGGTTTTTTGGTAGACTCTTCCTCTATCGTTTTTATTTCTTTAGTGTTTTTAACAGCGAAGAGACTATTTTTAGTTAAGTTATAAGCGTATTTTGTTACTTTATTTCCTAAAATATTGGCGCCGATGGCGGTTATCATCGCTAAAGAAGACTCAAGCACTTTTTCTGGGGCAGCCAGTAAATTTGCTCCTATTGCAAGTCCAGTTGTGGACAAAGAGGCATGTTCTTTTTTCACGCCAGCATATTCACTTAATAAATAATTCAGTAATGGTATAGAAAGCGTGAGAACAGGTGATGCGCCGAGTTCAATCAGTGCAGCGCATCGGAACAATTGATTGATCCAGTAAATTTGTTTTTCTGAATAATGCTGAGTTCTAAGAAGATCAGTGAATAATTCACTAAAGGCCGTTATGATACATGCAGAACTGATACCGTGTTGTGCAGCTGTTTTGATGATGGAGTATAAATCTTTAGAAATATAGTCGATTAAATGATTGTCTTTGGCATCCTCATTGCTAGCATCGGCTAACGTTTGGTTGAGCTCTTTATCTTGTTGGAATAAAGGGCCAGCACTGAACATAGTGGGTGATGTGCTGAAAGAAGAAGAGGGAGCAGGCAATGAACATCCTGTGGCAGTGCAAATACCACTGTCACTTATAAAAGACGGTGTTGCAATAAGTCTATCCGTTGGAATGATGAAGCCCAACGTCGTTTCTTTTTCTTCTTCTTTCTTCTTCTCTGTAGTAGGCATTGAGTATTCTCATGATTTTTTAATTGGACAAGATATTATAATCAACGGGAATCGTCAAAAGATAAAATTTCAATAAGAAAAAGAACTTTTCGGGCCCACCCAGCCTCCCCTCCAACAAAGTTGGCGGGGAGGAGAATAATCGAACAAAAATTTGCTTCCTTAGCCCCTCCCCTCCAGTGCTTTTTACTGGAGGGGAGGTTGGGTGGGGAGGAATGAACCTCAACTCATCAATAGGACTTTATCATGAAACAACTTACAAGAAATTATGTACACGAATTACGTCAAAATATGACAGATGCAGAAAAGCATTTATGGCATTTTTTGCGAGCCAAGCAATTAAATGGGCACAAAATTAGGAGGCAGCATTTGATATATCCATTTATTGTTGAGAGCTACTGTCAAATGTTGTGTACAAGAAACTTTTCATTAGGCGGCGACTTCCGCATTCACTGATTTCTTTTCCCCGTTTTCTCGTATGCCATTCGTAAATTTGATCCCTTGAATCACGTCTGCCAAATAATTAAATCCTCTCAGCTTAATCCATCTATCCTGTGCGCTCTCACATAACTTGAAAACCATCGTTAAAATCGTTGTACGCGAAAAACAATTTTTTGATTTATAGGTTCGATGACGCACTGTTGCAAAAGTGGATTCAATTGGATTTGTAGTGCGAATATGTCCCCAATGTTCTGCAGGGAAATCATAAAAGGCCAGCAACTCCTCTTTGTCCTTTCTCAAGCACTCTGTCGCTTTCGGATATTTCGAATCATATGTTTCAATAAAAAAACTAAAAGCTTTATAAGCATCCTCGCGTGTCGCAGCCATCCATATTTCTTGCAACTGCTTTGTTGCCTGTGTTTGTTGGGACTTAGGTAACTTATCTAATACATTACCCATTTTGTGAAACCAACAACGCTGATGCCTTGTCTCACCATAAGCCTCTGTTAATGCACCCCAAAACCCTAAGGCTCCATCTCCCACAGCTAATTTAGGTGCCATTTTTAAGCCTCTTTCCTTCAGGTTCCTTAACAAAGTCAACCAGGATTCCTTGCTCTCTCGGTGACCGCCTTCAATGGCCAGAATTTCTTTGTTCCCTTGTTCTGTGACACCAACGATCACTAATACGCATTCCGCTGAATCTTCCATACGGGCATGCAAATGAATGCCGTCTGCCCACCAATACACGTAACGTTGCTTACTTAAATCGCGTTTGCCCCAAATAACATATTCACCCTCCCAATCCGCTTTCAATCGACATACAACGCCAGGTGAGAGGTTCTTCGCGTTTTCTCCGAATAGCGGAGCCAGTGCCTCAACAAAGTCGTTCGTTGAAATTCCTTTTAAATATAACAGTGGTAAAAATTCATTCATGCTAGTGCTACGACGTAAATATTTGGGTATCAATGATGAACTAAAACGAACCCCATCAACTGATTTGCCTCGATCGCGTACCCGCGGGACCTCAACAGCTACTCCACCAATTCCTGTTTGAATTTCGCGCTCTGGCAGATGTCCGTTACGCACAAAACGAGCTTTACTTTCTGGCGAATTATTGGACATTAAGAACTCTTCAACTTCGGCCTCTATCGCTGCCGCTAAGAGCTGTCTTGCTCCTGTACGTATTACTTCTGTTAATAAATCTTTAATCGCTTCTGGCTTTTTTATCGCAATAACATTATCTTTCATCATGTGGTGTATTCCTCTTTGGATTCGTCCATTAACTTCGCAGTTAATGAGGATACACCGCCTAATTTATTGATTCAATTTATCTCCGTACACAACTTTCGATCATAGCTCTATTGTTGATTTTGTTTGTCTTAGTAAAAAGCTAATCATTGAACTGGATGGAGGCCAGCACGCAGAGAATGATCATTATGACGAGAAACGGAGTAAATTTTTAGAATTAAAAGGATATAGGGTATTACGATACTGGAATAATGATGTTTTTACAGAAACGGAAGCTGTATTGGATGAAATATTAAATGTATTAAATGAAAAATGATTGAACCTCCCCACCCAGCCTCCCCTCCAGCGGAGCTGGCGGGGAGGAGAGCAAGTCTGAACTATTCCACTTTAGCCCTCCAGTGTTTTTACTGCCCTTCGAGACGGCTGCTGCGCAGCCTCCTCAGGGCGAACGGTGTTTTATAGAAACACTATTTGAAATGAAATCAATAGCTTGCGATTAATTCATTGGCGTATTGCCGGCCTTGGAAAGAGCATATTTTATTCTTTTTTTATAATTTTGTGTATAATATGTATATATGAAGCACATCTACTAAACGAGG
>Ga0207027_1040_pt1 | contig 28122 bp, 21 predicted proteins | sample Alteio_BWMinCont_43_FD_153280 | JGI IMG/M metagenome (GOLD analysis project Ga0207027, IMG submission 153280) | Enriched cells from forest soil in Barre Woods Harvard Forest LTER site, Petersham, Massachusetts, United States -... | ecosystem: Environmental > Terrestrial > Soil > Temperate forest >... | reverse complement strand
GTATACTATGCTATTTAATTTACCCTACCAACAGTCCTACTCATCCAATGCTCCTCAGTTTCTCGTGGTTCGTTTTTATCAAGCATTTGGTAATGGTGATTCATTGGGATGGCAAACGCCAGTCAAGCCTCCGACGGTGCGCTTGAATGCAAATCCATTGCCAGTTTCCTTAGTATTTAGTTATGCATCCGATTTTTATTTACAGGGTGGACTCGGCTTGGGTTACGATCAATATGCGCAATATTACGATGCGGTACTTCCCTTAATGTATAACACTGACAATCAATTGGCTGTGACTGGCACTTACCAACAAGTGGCTTACATGAGTGTGACTGTCTACCGATATTATGCGGATGGCCAACAGGAACAAATAGAAATCGTCGATAACCAAGCCATCACCCTTGCCGATGCCTGCAATCCTTTTACTATAGAAAATCCCAGCGTGTTTGCTTATTCACAACCCAATTTACAACAAGAAAAAATGCACGCTGACTTTCCGCCAGCAAGAACCATCCCATTACACACTTCATTCGTCGATGCCACCACAGGAAAAGTATGGTTATTTCGTTTAGACCAAGAAGATTCGCGTGCGGATTTAACCGATGACATTGCTGCCGATGGCTGCAGTCGTGATTATTTATTTGGACAAATGCCTGATCATAGTTTTGCGATTTTGCGCATCAAAGTGCCGAATACTTTTATCGATAGTGACAGCCCGGATAAAAAATTTGGGTTTTACCAAACGCGCTATTTAAGCGTCAGCGCTCATTATTTAGAAACGTCTACAACTCCCTTGGATTTTTGGACGGTGAATGCCAGGATGTTAAAAAAACATGCTGACAACGATGGCTATGCGTATGTTTTCTTTGCCCCGGATTCTTACACCAGTAACATTGTCGCGCAACAAGGCACACCGCCCACCCAACCCCCTGTCATCACGTGGGGACGATACACGGGGTATTTGTTAGGCGAACCGAATTACGCCATCATTATTCGTTATCGAATGCCCGACCCGCATTGGCAAGGCAGCCCTGAAAACGCGACTTGTTATGCAACCAGCGCGGACCTGCAGCCCGTCACAAAAAATGAATTAGGTGACTGGTTACCAGAAGTGTATAGAGGGACCATGGATGATTTTTTAAATGGGAGACTCGGCAGGGTCAATCAAGAAGAAGCATGGCCGAAGTCCATTGAAAAATAGTAAGCGTTAAGGGCCTGGCGTACCGGTCAATTGCGGGCCCGCAGTTTGGGGCGAAGCAGAATAGTTAGTCCTCTGCCGCCCATCATTGCGAGCGCCCTAACCCCTAATGGGGTAAACATCGAAAAAGAACTTTTCGGCCTCCCCTCCCAGCCTCCCCTCCAACAAGTTGGCGGGGAGGAGAGCAAGTCTATAGCCCCTTTGCTCCTCCCCTCCAGTGTTTTTTTACTGGAGGGGAGGCTGGGTGGGGAGGAATCTTGGATTTAGTTCTATGCGATATAGCCTGGATCACTTCGTTCGCAATGACGGAAAATGAGTCATTCTCAATCTTGGTGACGGCTGAGGCTGTTCTTGCCTCTGTGCTGTGTGTGGAGTATAGTTGCTTGAAACCCATTTTTCTTTGTGCTCCATTTCTTTTTTATTCGATATTTTTTTTGTTAGTCTAGGCAATGCACTTGCAATGTTCTGATAACTGCCATGGGTTTGCTTGGGATATAGTATAGGCAATATTTTTTCACGCAAGCGTTTATCAATGTCAGGCTTGCTTACAAAGCCTACGATGGAAGAAAAATCCAGATGCACCACCTCAAATCCTTGTTTGCGCAGTAACGCATCTTTAAATGCATTGCGGGAAAATCGATGTTCCGGCCCATCCACTTCAATGATTAATTTAAAAACGGGAAGATAGATATCAACAGAACCGATACAGGCAGGGTCTTTTTCACTTTCAAAATAAAACTCAGGGGCTAGCTTTCTTAATCGCTTTAAGACCACATTATGCAGTTGCGAACTAGACACGCTCTGCTGGTCGCTCCTCAACACCGTTTGAATTTTTTCCTGCAGGGCCGTATCTAATTTTAAATCGAACCAAATGACCGCTTGTAACAATTGTCGTAACTCATTAAAAATTAAACCCCCATGATTCATTGAAGTTTTATTTAATAAACATAAAATTTTTCGCAATAATTTATCAGGTAAATTGACAAGGTCTCTTTTAGTAAACCCCATAATGGCCAATGACCATAAAGTATTAACGGTAAAATTAAAATTAAACTCAGGAATATGAATATCAATCGCATCCAATAGACCATTTTTTAATAGAGGGTCTTTGTCGAAATCCGTTTTTTTAAAGCCCATGGCTGAAAAAGCCCAGCAAATATTCGGAATATTTATTGTATGGAAACTATTCATATGATTAAAAATCATATTTAATAAACAATTTTTTAATCTTTCATTCTCTAACTCTTTTTTAGTAAAACCCATCCTTGCCAACCCATACCAAATAGTAGAAGTTTCATGCGAGGTCAAGATTTCATGGTCGGCATGATCAAATATTGATTGCAGCAAACAATTTTTCACTCCCGGATAGACAATAAAAATATCTTTTGTATAATTCATTAGGACTAATCCATGCCATACATGATAAAGCCCTCCTGACGTAAAATTTTTCGCATGATCATTGATGGCATCAAATAAACGGTCTTGTAATTCAGGTCTCTTAGCCAATTTTTTTTCACTACCATTAAAATACAATAACATTATCCATGTATTCACGGTATGGCGCATATTAAAGTCAGCCTCCTCCTTGATACAGTTAAAAAGAGCATCCAACAAAGGCATATCTACTTCATGTTCCTCTAAATCGTATTTGGTAATGCTCAATTTTTTTAAGCTGCGCCATACGGAATCAATTTCTTGCATTTGGAGTTTTTTTGCATTCGAACCTACCTTGTTTAGCAATCGAGAAAACCATTCGGCATTCAATATTTCTTTTATTTTTTGTTTATTGCTTAGCCAGACTAATGCTGACAATAACATGCATATTTCTTTTCCCGTGAAAGCATCCGGAGAAGTATCGGATAAAAAATACCTTATTTTTTTCAAATCCATCGCTGTCAGCGCTGTGCGGTTATGTTGTTTGATTTCTTTAAACCAACAAACAAGCTCATGGGAAATACTGTTAAATTTTTTATGGTCGGATGTGGAATAATGGATTTTTTTAGCAGGATGATGAAACAATGGCAGGGGCATAAAAAATATTTTATCCTATTTTATGTAAATCAATACTTACCTTGTCGTCCCGCGCTGTATGCGCAGGACCCAGGTTTTTGCGTTATCAGCTCAGCGTTTAGGCCGAAAAGCCCCCTTCTCTAATTCCTTTTCTAATTCCCTGGTGGTGGGCTTGGGCCCAAGGCCTGTATGTGCAGCGATATGCTGTTTAGTTTCATCGACACGCTGTTTCACTTCGCCTTCGGGCGTTACCTGCGCATTTCTGAGCAAGTCCTTGGCATAGTACCTTACTGCATTCAATTCGTTTTGCGTCTGTTTATCCAATTGATCTGGTGTATCTTGCATGTTGCTCAATTTCACAATGGCTGGAGAAAAACCTTGCCCGGGCGCGAGTGTGAATTCATACCCTTTTGCAATGCAAAAAAGAACCATGAATTTGACAAAATGCTCATCCGTGCCCCCAATGTAAATCCGACCGTAGGTCTTGGCTTTTAATTCTTCCACCATATTGATAGCCGTTTCGGCTTCTTTGGCTAAACGCACTGTTTTAGCACCCCGTTTTTCACTGATGGGGTATTCTTTCGTACGCGATTCATCAAATGCCGCAATCAGTTTCTTTACCTCATGCTGAAATGATGCCGATTTGGGATTTTTCACATTTTTTTCAGACAGGAAAGAAGTAAGATTTTCTTTTGTCATCGGCCGGTCTTTAAACTCATTGAATATCGTGGCATCAAGCAGGGTCTTGAGCTCAGTCTTCTCACCAAATGCACGACGGATATTATAATTAAGCAAAAACTGCGACGTCATGTCATTTTTAAGAAGGTTATCATAGTCGTTATAGTCTTTCTTGCCTTTGGAATCCAAATACGCTTCAATTTTCAATGTATCATTCTTACAGGACGTCACATAAAAACTTCCATCGACTTGATTATACGTTTCGTATTGTTGACCATTCTGCAATTCCTGCACAGTACCGGTCCGTCTTGCACCGCGAACTTCGCCATCGGGAAGACGACTCACCATGCCCGCTGCCTTGCTTTTGTCAACTTCTATCCCCAGTGATTTTACATCCACAGCCCCACCAAGAGAATGGATCTTCGTGCGAGCAGTGCCGTAGGCAGCAAACTCAACAGGCGCAACACCGGCTTTGAAATCTGCTTCGCGTTGGATATGTTTATCAATCTCATCGCATGTATTTAGCTGCTTATTGATTTTAACAATTTGTTCATCTATCAGGCCTATACGCTCTGTTAATTTGCCTTTCTCCCCAGTTTTTCCTTTTTCCAATTCCAGCAGCTTATAAATAGTATTGACCCGTTGATCATCCACAGAAATACCCGGAAGACGTTCGATTAACTGTAACTGGATGCTCGCCTTATCATAGTTACCCCAAATAATACACCCTTTAAAATCATCGTGTAGTGCTTTAAGAGATTCCAACTGTTCTTTACTCTCTTCCAACTTCGCTTTTAAGTCTTGCAATGTTTGCCTGGTTTGTTGTTGCATTCCCTTCACAGCGTCCAAATCAATCATTTTACTGAGACTGCGATGTGCACCGCCCAAGTCTCGAAACTTGTCCTCTTCCAATTTTAAGTTTTTGCTTAAATCCGGAAGTCCCTTTTGCGCTTCTGTTAAAATGAATTTGGAATCTGAGAGTATAGTACCCACGGTTTGAACATCCGCTTTTGCTACAAGCGCATGGGTTTTGAGTCGACGAAAATCGTCTATCGTGAATATCTCTGATAAACGAGCTTCTGGAGCAGCAACCATTGTCCCCAAACTGGCTGGATCAATGACTGGTAACAAATAATCACGAATAAACGACTCCGTAGGCGCTACACCCGTATATGTCAATATACTGTAATCAGCCTCACGTAATTTTTTCAGCGCAGCCGGTAATGCAGTGTCCTTTAACCGTAATCCTTTATGTAGCAGCAAACGACGTAAAAATTGATTAGTCGATGTCGTTATTTTCAGTTCATTTACATTTTTAAGATCATCTTTTAAATCCGTAGTGCCCGTCACTAACCCTCTATAAGTAGCATTCACTTGTTTTTGATCTATAGCAATGGCTGCCGCTTTCGGTATATCAATGACTTGGTGCTCTGGAGGTAAATAGCTATTCAACTTGGCATCCGTTATCCCTGCATCAAGATCCTTATGTTCACGGCACCATTTATTCAACTCAGAAATATCTGTTGTAGGTTTCACACCTTGAGCAATAAAGACTTCACGCAATACTTTATTTTCAATGGCGCCTAAGTCAGTTTTGAGTTTCACGTCTGCGACTAATGCTTTACCTAATGCATCAAAGCGCTTGTGTTCGCTGCGCAATGGCCCAGTTGGAACCGGACGAGTAGCCAATCCCATGGTAATTAAATCCGCATCGTTCAAATCCAGGTCAACAAAGATGCTGTTTAAAACACCCTTCACTTGCTCCGCGCTCGTTACATCTTTTAATTGATCTTGCAAGGCATCCAAAGAGGCAGGGAGGAGTGGATTCGTTTCAAAATGGGTTAGGAGTTTACGTTGTAATGTTATGTTTTCGAATATTTTACGCAACTCTGCATTATTTTTAATAACAGGGTCCGCTAACAGTGCAGCATAACGAGCACCGGCACGCTGGGGATTCACAAGCTCTCTGCCAGTATTCGTGTATGTCCCTCCTGGTGGTGGTACAGGTACATCGGCTATAGCAATATCCGCACCACCCATCGCTGAATTTAATTCAGCGATAACATTCGCATTAGTACTGGTAGCACCCAAGCCACAGAAAGTCGTTTGCAATATTTGTAAATCCGCTGCACTTGGGAATGGGGTAGTATCTCCAAAATGCTGTTTTAATTTTTGTTGCACAGCCGGCGCTGTCATCAAATCTAGCAGTGCAGGATTATTTCCTACGCTGGCAATCAATTTAGCATAGCGTGCATCGCGTTTAATGATGTCTAAATGCTCTAGTGACAACTCATCATCTTGTAATACACCATCCGCAGCCAATGCAGCATCCAATAAGCCCGGAACAGTCCTAGTAGTACCCACATCAACTAATTTATTTAAAGCATTACGAACATCCGCATACGTCTTTGCCTCAATCAATGCATCTTGGAAAGCAGAGATGCGAGCTTCCATAAGCTGCTTCGCTGGCAATGAATTCGAATTTAAATTTAAATGACTAATAATCTTCTCAATGACTTCCCCTCGACCGATAATTGCTCTAATACTTGCATTGTGTCGGTTTGCCATGATTAAACGGTCATAATAGTGAGCAGGTTTCAGCGTGTCGTTAGTCCCTCTTGGTGGCGTTAATACATTAGGGGAGCCAAATACCTCATTTAATAATCCAGTAATGACTGAATGCTGGATGGGGCCTGTCGGTAGTTGTTCGATTTTCGCATGCAAATTAGGAATACGCTCCATGACTGCAGTGAAATCGTTAGAAGTAAAGCCGTCCGCGCCCCAACGCTTAATTAGTGTAGTAGCAGCAGGGCCGTCGAAATAACTACGTAGAACACGATTATGGAGCGCTACTAAAAATTGATAATAACGGCTCTCACCAATGATGCTCTGTCGTAGATCACTCGTAGCAGACAGGCTCGCATTCAAACCGGTTGTCGTATGGGTCCATATATCCGGAGTGCCTCCAAGTGCTTTGTTCAAAATAGCAAAAATATCTCCATAGGTTGCTGTTGGAAGCAATAGCGATAAGTCTTTGCGCATTTGTGGAATGCGGTTTATCATGTCACAAAATTGTGTGAACGTATAAGACCCCAGACGTGCAGCTATGGCCGCTTGGACTTCGGGTCGCTCAGATAATTTTTTAAGCTCTGGAGTTAGGAAAGTATACAAACGGGCATAACGTGCATCGCTACGGTAGGATGAGTCTGCGGTGTTCGCACCGACCAGGCCTGTATTCGCTAGTGTTAGAAGAGGGGAACCAGGAGAAATCGTACGATTAATGATATTAAGTACTTGAGTATTGTTTGCTCCATGTCCCAGCCGGGACAACTCTTCTACCATAGAAAATACTTTTGCCTGGACAGCCTTAAAGTCATTTGGTGCTATTGTTTTCCAACGTCGTATGAGCTCATTTTTAATCTCGGGTTTTTCCAATAATGCTCGTATCCCAGGATGATTTACTTTTGACCAAAATTGATCATAGCGGCTGCCACCTGTTAAGTTATCCATGCGCTGATCTTGAATGGTTTTTGGTACAAAGCCCAAATCAGTTGAGGTGACCACTGCACGATTGGGTGTTCTATCAGCCCGCACACCGGAAACGACTCGATTTAATGCTGTCAATGCCGTATCAACTGTGTTACCGAGATTATATAATCCCGGCAAGCGCTCTAATACACCCTCAAATCCATTGGCCTTCCAATCGTTAATCAAGGCCTTCTGTACTGCTGGTAACGTTAACATTGAGAGCAACTCAGGGTTTTTTATGGCTGCTAAAAATGTGTCATAAAAAGCAGCGGCCTTGTGCTGAGACACGTCAATAAGTGTTGTTGGTGTAAAGCCTGTCTCTGCAACGGTGAGCGGCGCTCCACCCATTAAATGACTCAATGCATCTTGTAGCGCTTGTTCAGTGAGAGAACCAGTTAAATTAACGAGTTCACGGCGGAAAGCAGGAATACGGTCCATTACTGCATTAAAATCTTCCAGTGACAACGTGTCAAAACGCTTTATCAATGCTCGTTGCAACGCTGTGCATTCTAAAATGGCACGGATTTCAGGATTATTGAGTGTGGTAAATAATAAATCATAACGGGCATTGGCACAGTAGCCTGCTGGAAAAGGACCGGAGGAATTAACACCAGTATTCCTCCCAGTTAACACTGCATGCGCAAGGTCTCTAGACCCAACAATGACACAATTAAGGGCCGCTAAAAGATCAGCGCCAGTTGTCGCAACTGATAACGCTTTCTGCATCTCCGGTATACGCGAGAGAATAGTCGCAAGTGGAGTACGACTTCCCTTCCAATGTTCTACAATAACTCCTTGGATTGCATCGTCACGAAGCAGCGCAGACAAGATTGGATTATGGATCGCGGCCAACAAACTGTAGTAACAGCTGCTTGCACGGTGTGCGTTTAAATCCTTTGCATCCGCTGTAGCAGTAGGGCTGACTGGTGGACGTGACCCCAGTGGCGGTGGCGGTGGCGCTGCTCCCGCTCCTGGTCTTGGCGCAGACAGAGACAAAATTGTTGCACGTCCTAAGACATTGTCCATGGGTGAATGATCTGCCCGCTTACCCGTAATAGCCCGGTTCACGGCATCCATAATGACTTGGTTAGTCACTGTAGGGGCCGCTGCCGCTTCAGGTAATACGGCCAATTCCGCATGCATGGCTGGGACTGCAGCGAGTACTTCTTTGAATTTGGAATTAGCTTCTACTAGTGTTGGCCCAGCATAGCTCAGATGTGTTATAACATCTTCTTTTACATTCGTCTGAGACAAAAGGCTGTGCACAGGGCCTTCTTGCACCGCTTTCAATAATTCTATATAGCGTTGTTCGCCTTGTAATCGGGCAATAAGGGTTGGACTTGGAATGATCCTTGCAAGGTCTGGTGCTACTAATAATGCAGGATCAAATGCTGTCAATGCCGTTGCAACCGTATTTTGAAACAGGGGGGCATCATCTGCTGGGACTACTAATAAATTTCTTTTTAATGTACTGATCAAGCCTTTCGCATCGCCCACTGGATAAGCATGGGGTGGCTTCCACGCAGTGACTAATTGATTGTGTAACCCTGCTAAGACAGGTTCCATTAACAGATTTAATGTGGATGTGGGGCCTGCATTTGTTTTAAAATCCAGCATAAACTTGGCATAGCGGGCTTCGCCAATGGCGGTTTTATAATGGTCAACAAGGCTTGGGTCTACAGCAAAATACTCCCCAGAAATATCGATTCCTCCAGCATCCGCAACTAAGAACGCATTATGAAGAGCTAATTGCAGCTGTGCTTCCGTCGTTGCTCCCGCAATTCTTGTGCGCAATTCATTACCCAAAGCTGTCAATTGTGCATCAAGCATAGGGTATGCATTCGTCGCTACCCAATGACGTATTAATTCTATTTCCACATCCTCATTGAAATAACCCTTAATCGCAGCAAAAAACTCAGGCCCTAGCTTTTCTTTTAATTGAGCAAAAAAATCCAAGCAGCGCGCTTCGTCTATGAGGCCTTTATCCTCCTTATCAAGAGCGGTAAAGGTAGGAGACTCGCCGATAGGAAGATGAGCAACGGGAATATTGACGCCAACTGTATCTCGAAAAGCATTATACAATGCACTCTGTAATGAAGCTACTGAGGTAGCTCTGGCAATATTTATATACAATGCCTTACACAACATCTGGAGATGCGCTTCATCGGGCAAACTAGTGCTGCCCCAATGGTTAACCAAGACGTCTTTGACTGCGTCACAATCATACAAATACGGCTTCAGTGCTTTAGAAAAATCTTTCCCTTGAGTCTTCTCTAGATGATCATAAAACTGCTGAAATCGGGCTGACCCAACTAATTTGAGCTCAGGAGGGTCAAAAACGCCCCCAGTTAAGGGATCAGGAACCACAGTCTCATTCACTGTGATCACTGCACGAATATCAGGCTTTGCTGCAGAAAACGCCTCTATAAGAGCCGCCCGTAATCCTGCTACGTTCGTTGCAGCAGCTATTTGAACACGTAATTGCTCAGCCAATATCTTGAATTGATCTGGAACCAGAGGAAGAACATTGCTCTCCACTAACCCTGTCCATATTCTTGGATTTTCAAGATACGGCCGGATTGCTGCAAAAAAAACTTCCCCCACCTCTTCTTTCAGGGTAAAGAAAAATTTCTCATATCGTGCTGCGGCTAAGAGAGGTTGATTATTAGCAGATATGTTACTGACCACTGGATCAGCTAACCGCGCTTCTGTAACGACACCACCCAGTTCCACCTTAGTGAACGCAGCCTGAATCGCAGTTCGAATAGCGGCGGGACCCAATGCAGGATCAGCAGAAAGGTTATCACGTAAGGCATCACATAAGGACACTAAAAAATCCGGGTCATCTGAATATGCTGCTTTTTTCCAATAATCTATTAAATTCGTCTTGATAGCATCGGCTTCTACAAGAGCCAGCATCCGTGTAAACAATGGGAAGCTTAATTTTTCTTGCAAATCTGCTATAAATTTTGCATAAATTGCCGCACTTAATAAATTGTCATTTGTTGGATGACGAAAAAAATCGTTAATAACGGGTGCAGCCAAAGATGGTAGCGTGACAACAGCACCCAGTCCCACTCTAGGCTGATTAAAAGCATCGTAAATTGCTGTACGTATATTGGCAGAATGGTTATCTATCACCGCAAGATGGTCACGTAAATGCTTAGCAAGAACAGCCGTATCCAGAGTACCTAATGGATTGTCACGCCAATGTCCAAGCAAAAGATTTTTAATCTGATCATCATTGGCTTCAAGGACTTGTTGCAAATGCTCAAAAAAGGGCTGCCCCAAATGCTTTTCTAAATCCGCCATGAACTTAGCATAGCGTGCTGCACTTAAGAGATCCTTATTACTAGCAGCAGTACTATCATCTTCGATGGTTGGACTTCCCAAATGAGGCAATACTACTCGCCCGATGCTTATAAATGCAGCACTGATTGCATTACGTATTGAATCAACGGTCCCTGCAATAGCAAGGTTATCACGCAATCGTATGCTAAAAGACTCCATCGCTGCATCATTTGGATACTGTGAATGTGGTACCTTCCACTGACGAATCAAGGAATTCCTAATCTGGCCATGATTTGCTTCAAAAATATCTTCCATATAGCCAGCAAGAGGCTGGCCTAATTTTGCGTTTAAGTCATCCAATAGCTTGTTATATCGTGCCTCAGCGCGAAGTGCATTGAATGAACTAGCCAAACCTGGCGCTGCGGTTGCGGGCGCAGGTAATGCATCTAATTTTGCATCTAAAGCATGAGCATCATCAAAACCAAAGAAGGTATGAATAGCAGTTTTTACATTACCAGCAGAACCATCAGGCAATGTTGCCAATGTACCCCAAAAAGCCATCCACTTCGCCTGATTAGGAAACCCTTTGCTTTGCCATAAGGTACTGAGCTCATCCTTAAGATGCACGATAATTGTTCTAAGAATAGGATTATTATTTAATAATGCTTCATTCCATGAAAGAAAGTGTGCATATGCCGCTTGACCAATTAAAGCGGGTTTTACTGCTGCAAAACTAACTGGAGTAATAGCAATCTCGAAACAGCCCCTCAATGCTGTTCGTATACCATGATCTGCATTAACGTTAGTTAGATCAATTGCCGCTAAGCTATCCCGCAGCGTATTCAATTGTGCGACAGTGGGCGCATCGTGAGTTAACCAATGAGCAAGTAATGCATTTTTTACAGCTGTATTTTGGATGACTGCTTTCAAGGCCGGTAAGCCTAATTCTTCCAAGTGCTGCAACATACGCGCATATTGTAGATGGGCATAGATAGCATCGGCGGTTTCGTCTGCTATTTGCTGAGTTAAGGGAGTATTAGCATGCAATAATCTCCCACGACTATGATGTTGGATAATACCGCCATCACTCAGTTCCATCAGCTTTCTAGCAATTTCCCCTCGAACTAAGTTAGGGTTAAACAATAGAGCCAAGTCTCTAAGATTTGTTGGTTCATCATTAACATAGATCGTATGCGACCTAACACCAAGAATGTCCCCATGTCCTTCACCCTTCAGTGCTTTGATCATTCCAGTTTCTAATTCTTTTAAATCGACGGGAAGACCGGCAACTTGTTTGACATCAGTTTGTTTTATTTCTCGTATTGGCATGGGAATCTCTCTCGCTTATAAAAAGCATTATATGTCTATAAATTATACATTAAATCAATAATGGAATCTACTTTCATCACATCCCTGTCTCTCGGTATAGCATTTCTGTAAAATTATGCAATAACTGCATTTATTTATTAAGTAGTAACAATGGCTTATATAAGGGAGAAAAGCGCTAAAATATGTGCAAAATATGAGCACCGCTTGGCCCCCACTCCTCTTGCTCCGTTTTGGTCTTTATATTTTTTAATTCTAAATTCTACTATGGTACTATTCTCAATTTTTTTCAATGTTTTTTTTTGGAACAGTCATAATACTAAACCGCTATGAGCCAAGATTCCTCCCCACCCAACCTCTAAAAGCACCGTTCGCCCTGAGGAGGCTGCGCAGCAGCCGTCTCGAAGGGCAGTAAAAAACACTGGAGGGGAGGAGCCAAGGGGCTATAGATATTTGAAATACTTGCTCTCCTCCTAAAGAACTTCCCGATAATTTTTCTGATGATTGATGTTTGTTAATCGTTAAGCTACACTTAACGAGTGATAAAGACATGGAAACACAAAGGGCTTAAACGTTTTTTTGAAACTGGCAATAAGTCAGGGATTCAAGCCGTTCATGAAAAAAAACTAAAGATTATCTTACAACGATTAAGTGGCGCAATTCGGCCAGAAGATATGAACACACCTGGTATGAAATTTCACAAATTAACAGGCAACTTATTTGGATTTTATTCTGTTTCAGTGAACGGCAATTGGCGAATCATTTTTAAGTTCAAAGGACAGAATGCTGAAGAAGTAGATTATATTGATTATCACTAAATTAAGAGAGGCCACATTATGACGAAGATGCATGCTCCCCTTCACCCAGGAGAAATTGTAAAAGATGCTTTGATTGATGGAGCAGGCCTCAGTGTAACAGACGCAGCAGAGAAACTTCTAGTATCACGAACGGCTTTATCAAGGCTATTAAACGGGCATGTTGGCATTAGTCCTGAAATGGCAGTCCGATTATCTAAATTATTAGGTACTAGCATTGAAATGTGGCTCAATATCCAGGCTCAATATGATGCGTGGAAAATTAGTCAACTATCTCATAAAATAAAAGTTAAGCCATTAAAAGCGGCATAATTAGGTTCTCAGAGTACAGAATTGACATATAGGCTGACATGACACGGGCTTAAAGAGTAGAGGCCTCGTTACCGAAAATAGTGAAAAATTTTTGGAGCAGTGGAATGAGTATTTCAGCCGTTAAATTTACTGTTGATGAACCGATTATTCTATTACTTTTTTCTTGACATTGCTTATTGCAACCGCGATGATACCCCCACTTTTTGCAATTGCAAAAATAGGATAGGGAAGCAGGGCCCGCTGTTTGGAGGTCTTAGCTCCCCTATCTGAGAATCGCACCAGCCCCGTGCTAGAACACAAGGGCCAGTGCTAACCACATTAACCTTACCAAGAGGTAAACATGGCTAAAAACATGGTAGCTGGTTCCGCTCGTCATCGCAATCCCATTTTGAGCATTTCATCGCTCATATCAACTCATTTGAAAAATAAATGCGCTTTTCCTGCGCGCTTTGCGGCTGATAGCACGCTCGCGCTGGGTACAGCAATTGGATTAGGGCTGACGGCTGTACTTGCAGAAGGCAGCCGGGTAGACATGTGCCAAGTACACATGCATACCCTGCTGTTGTACCATACCGATCAAACACTCGATAATTTAGACGACATTACCCATGCCATGACTGAAATCATGCAGCATGGCATGGCTGCCTTTAAAATATTAGGCTATCCCCGCTACTACGATGATTTCCTCTGGGCCCTGCAGCGCTTACTCGCCTCCGCAGGCTTAAAGCCCTCTCAACAATCCAAAGAATCCCGCGCATTGATTCAAAGTTTATTTGTTTAACAGGGCTAAATCGTTTTGACAAAACTAACCTTTAAGGTTATTATTATATGAAAGGTCTTGGGGTAAGGCGAGGTAACAGATGAAAAAAATCGACTATTGTCCTTTTTGTGGAAAAAAATCCTATCGCCATCAAACAAAATCAATGACATTACGTTATAAGTCTTGTCCTATCACTGTCAAACAACCGGGATATTGGTGTGACAAATGCAAAGAAGGTGTTATTGGGGGCGAAGATCGCAAAGCGACACAAAAAGAATTACAAACATTTCGATCAACGATTGACGGGCTATTATCACCTGATCAAATTAAACATATCCGCGATCAATTAAATTTAACCCAACAACAAGCGTGCGAAATTTTTGGTGGCGGTGTTAATGCATTTAGTCGCTACGAACGCGGAGAGACCCCTATTCCAAAACCATTAAGCCAGTTATTGCAATTGCTAGCCAAGCACCCTCACTTTCTCAATGAACTGCATTCGAAACAGCTTGAGGTAAAAAGACATGAAAAAAAAACCGCTAGCAAATAAAGCAGGAAAAGTGAGGGAATTTACACAGAAAGATATCAACACAATGCAACCTGCAAATAAAGCCTTACCAGCAGCACTGCTGGATGCACTATCAAAGCGTAAACGCGGCCAACGTGGACCGCCCACAAAACGATGGTCATTGGATGATTTGGAGAATGAAATTGACCTGGACAGTTGAGTGGGATGAACGAGCTAGAAAAGAGCTAAGAAAATTAGACAAACAATTGCAGAAAAATATTTTGACGTATTTACGAGCGCCCTGACCCCTAACGGGGTAAACATCGAAAAAGAACTTTGCGGCCTCCCCTCCCAGCCTCCCCTCCAACAAGTTGGCGGGGAGGGGACCTTGAATTTGCCTCCCCTCCAGTTTACTGGAGGGGAGGTTGGTGGGGAGGAATCTTGGCTCATAGCGGTTTAGTATTTGGCAAGATGATTTGTTTGAGCTATACTAAAACTAGTTTATAACCTAGTTTGTACGGAGGCCATGTGTACACTGAAATTGGGGCGTTTGATGCTAAGGCTAAGTTGTCAGAACTGCTGCGAGGAGTAAAGCATGGGCAACGTTACACTATCACTTTACGGGGGGTTCCAATTGCTGATCTTATCCCCAGCGAAAGCGCTCCTTCTCATGATAATAAAACGGCAATCGAAAGAATGCGCAATATAAAAAAAGTGCGCGGTGTTTCTGATAAAATGCTACAAGAATGGATGGCTGAGGGTCGACGATGAAATTAGTACTCGATGCATCAATGGCTCTCGCATGGCTATTCGAACGCAGTAAAAATAAAGAAGCTCAATGTGCTGACCGTGCTTTATTAGCTATCACTGATGCTGAAGCTCGCGTCCCTCCACTTTGGCATACTGAGATTGCAAATGCATTATTAATAGGCGAACGTCGGAAAGCGGTGACTGAAGCACAAGTGATTGATTATTTAGACAGGCTGGCCCATTTACCACTTATAACTGATGATGTCACTCCAGCAAGTCGACGTGATAATGTGATGGCGCTTGCTCGAGAACATGGGCTGACTGCTTATGATGCAACGTATCTAGAGTTAGCATTGCGCACAGATTCTGTACTCGCAACTTTTGATAGTCAGCTTATTGATGCCATGCATCAGGCGGGAGGAGCGATTTTTGGTAAAAAGTGATTACTATACCCGTAGCGTCTAGGTTTTAGGTGTTGCAACATCCACTGAGCGGCGACCTTTAAATTTTTTTACTTCGAGAAAGGCTTGAAATAGCAGGCTATTCCAGCGCCTTTCTCGAAGTAAAAAAATTAAAATCTCTTGCTCATTGAACGCTGCAACACCTAAAACCTAGACGCTACGGGTATAACACGAATTTCATGTCATACCAGCATGGCACGGTCTTATCCGGAATTCGCATAAAAAGTGCAGCACTAAGTGTCCAAATGGCCTGCTGCGTACTTATGCAAGATACTTGCAATCAGCGTCTGATAAGGTAGGCCTTCATAAGCAGCCTTTTGCTTAATTTGGTCTAAGTCAGTGGCAGATATTCGGATATTGATTCTAGCATTCTTTTTTTGATAGTTTTCCGAAGCTTTTTTTGCTTTCGCCTTGTCTTTAGCTAAATGACGGACAGACCTCCATTCGCTCTTATCAAAAGAACGGGACAGCTCTATTTCTTCTTTGTCTAAATCAAATACGGGCTTTCTTTTCATAAGTCACCTCTCGGGCTACTTATCTTGATGAGGATGTGTGTTTATATAAGCCTTTAAAATAGCATTTATTCTAGACTGGTAGCCTTTGCCCTCTTCCCTGAAATAATGAATGATATCTTCATCTAATCGCAATGAAATATGCACTTTATATTGCGGCATAAATATCTTAGCATCCTCCCAAAACTCTTTAGTCGTAGCAGGATTATTTTCATAATTTATACTTTTATCGGTTTTTTGACGCAGTTTAGCTATATTAGTCCTGCTGCGTGAATTTTTCTTGATAGACTTTGCGTTCATTTTTGTTTGCCCTCCTAATTGATATCACATATATACGATTGTATATACAAATCAAGAGGTTTTTTCAGCTTAGTCTCCGTGATATTTTTTTGTATAAAGATACACGGACAAGCGCGGGACGCATTTGTGACCCGTTACCGTACTGAATTGCCTGAGCCTAAGCAAAAAACATGCTTGGCTCGCAATTGACGGTAACGCATAGTATTTATGGCCCTGGTGGTGCAGACGGTACTCCAACCCTTTCAATGCCTTGTACGCTCCCAGCAATATGTTTCGCATTTTTATTTAGCTTAGTCACGTCCTCTTGGGTTTCTGTTTTTTGTAAAATTTTCTGTGCAATGATCACAATTATAAGAGCGGCTGCGATAACTGCCACTGCTCCGCCTAGCGTTAACGAGCCAAGTATGGCAGTACCCATAGTCGCTCCGAAAGCTACAGCAGTCCCCATAGTAAGTCCGAAAGCTAGCCCTACGGCTCCTGCAGAAGCTGTTAGTAACTTACCCGTTGCCCGACGCCAGGCAGGGTGATGTCCTCTTGCTTCATATAATGTATAGGTGGCATTAGAAAAAACAACAGCCTTCATTGGGTCTTCAGGATGCCTAAGAGCGTCTATTCCTTTCTTGAGACAGTCAGTTAATAGACATATGCCCACCGGATCGTCCTTTATCTTTGGCAATAAAGCTAAAACACTTTTGTTAAGTTCTTGCAATGTCCATTTTAAATTTTGAGGACTAAGCATTTTCTGCAACCCAGTATACCCAGACTCGCCCAACGTTCCTTTAAATTGCGCAGGGTTTTCGCTCAGACATTTCCTCGCTTGCATTACAGCCCGCGCATACTCCGTATCTGCTTCTTGCTCTTTTTTTTCTTCAAAATCCTTATTAATTTCTACCAATAATTCAGCTAATCCTTCTTGCGCATCTTGTAAGTCTTTAAATTCTTTCCAATATCTATTATTAAACATGATGAAATTCTCCTCTATTTGTTGCTTGTAGTAAAATTTTAACACAGATTTGAAAATCTTCCAATCTGTTTAATAACTGCGATTTTAACAATAAAAACAATCTGTTATGATTCTAAACCTGGACGATGGCCTCTCTCATCACCCGCAATCTCAACATATTTAGCATAAATACTGCCCAACAAACCTTCTCTTCCTATCGGTAGTACTACCGGGCCTTCTTCGCTTAATATTTTTTTTGCAGTTTCGATTTTGCTCGCACGATCGTAAGCTGTTTGTTTGCAAAATAGCGATACCATGCTGCGCAAGCCCGTAAATTTATTTTCATATTCGCGCATGTAAATATACGCATTTAAAATATCTTTCATCTGCTCAATTGAGTTGGCTTCCCTCACTAACAATCTAATATCTTCTCGCGTCAGAGGAAGCTGCTTCGAAGAGAGTTGCACAGGCCTTGCTTGTTTATAAACGGGTGTGAAAACAGTATTCGTGTATTCTTTAGCAAGCGCTTTTGATTCAAATAAAATATCACTCTCTCCCGAACGACTGGACTGCTTGTCCATCAATGAAGAGCCGGTCAAAACAACTCTTTCATCGACAATGACTACTTTGGCATGAACACTGTCCCCAGCCATGTTTTGCACGAGATCGCCATCTTTTTCGCATGCCCAATGCAATTTCAATAATTTTTGTTGCGATGACGTGGCATGCCTCAGTAAATAATTCACACTGTCAATATTCGTACCGCCCGCATAAGGGACCTTCTCCAAGTCTTCACAGTGATAGCGCCCCATGACTAACTCCACAGAGACTCCTCTCGCGGTACAGGATAAAATTTTATTTAAAATCTGCCTATCATTGATATTATTCACCAAAATTTTGACAGACTTGTTAGCGAATTCTAATAAATGCAATAAAGCTATTTTATAGGGTGATGTAAAAGTCACACGTGGGCTCGCACTCGGCGTTTTACCCAGAAATAATATTGTTTTCATTGCAGGAGACGTGGATACAGCATGGGCCGTAGCAAGAGCAAAAGGGACTTTTTGCCCAGATGAAACCAATCGCACATGATCACTGTTCCAAAGCGATATGAATTGCCGCCGCGCACCCTCTGCAATTGCAGGACTTCGGCACACCGTCGCAACTTCCACCCAAGAAGGCCCTTTTTCATCCATGGCATTTTTAAAAGTAGGGTCACCCGTTAAAAATACAGCTTCTTTCCCATCACACACCACCATCTTGGCATGCGTTGAATTAAATAATCGATGCTCATGATATGCAATTTGCACATCAAAAAATTCGCTGGATAATGCACTCAGGTCTTTTACATTAATCGGTGATGATCGTCCATCGCCACGAACATACTTGGCAATGCCCGTTTTTTGATTAATGATAAATTTCACTGTCACGCGACGATGCTCTGTGTCTGCTTTATGTTTCAAGCATTTCAATGCTTCTATAATTTCTTTTGCCCCATCGGATTCATATTGAAACTTAAAAAAACAGAGTAATACTTCCTGCTTTGCATTTTTAATCAAGTCACTCACACGAGGAAACATTTTCTCGGCACGAAAATAAGGCGCTTCAATTACCTTTGTCGGTTCTGCAGTAGAGAAATCATAATGGCCCACCAATGGATTACCATTTTTTTTCTCTCGCTGTAGTTTTTCAAAAACAATATCAATCAATGAATCGGGCATAGGTAGGTACAATTAAAAAATGATTATCACGCATTGTAAACCGGTCACATTAAGTAAGTCTTAAGGAAAAATGTCACACATACCGCTTGACCCTTACAATGGCCCCGTATACCCTTGCAGCTTACTGATTTTGTGAGACTCGTTATGGAAACCATTGACCAAATTATTCATGCCAAATGGCTTATTACGTGCGAGGCAGCGCACCCCGTTTTAGAAAACCATGCGCTCGTCATCGACAAAGGACATATCAAAGCAATTCTACCCAGCGACCAAGCCACTGAACACTACCACGCACGCACGGTGGAACAATTCCCAGGACACGCCATCATTCCCGGGCTCATCAATGCCCACACCCATATTCCCATGAATTTTTTTCGTGGTTTGGCCGATGATCTCGCCTTAATGGATTGGTTAAATAACCATATTTGGCCAGCAGAAAAAAAATGGTTGAGCCATGAATTTGTGCGCGATGCCTCGTTGTTTGCTATCGCTGAAATGTTACGCAGCGGTACCACGTGTTTTAATGATATGTTTTTCTTTATGCCTGCTATCGCCGAAGCAATTGATATTAGCGGGATCCGCGGCCATGTCGGCATCACGATTATTAATTTCCCGAATAATTGGGCCCACAACATCGACGAAGAATTTTCCAAAGGCATGGATTTTTACGAACAGTATAAAAACCATGCGCGCGTGGTCCCTACGTTAGCGCCCCACGCAATGTATACTGTCAGCGAAGATGCTTATTTATTACGTATTTTGGACTTAGCAGAAAAACATCATTTAAAAATCAATATGCACGTGCAAGAGACCGTCAGTGAAATCGATACTGTATTCAAAAAAAGCCAATTGCGTCCTTTACAACGGTTAAAAAAATTAGGCATGCTCACGCCACGCTTGATCGCTGTGCATATGCTGCATGTTAGCCCAGAGGATTTGTCTCTGCTCACAGAGCATCGCCCGAATATCGTGCACTGCCCTGAATCCAATATGAAATTAGCCAGTAGCAGCGCTTGCCCAGTGACAGCGTTATTAGCCCAAGGCGTCAATGTGGCCTTGGGGACGGATGGCGCTGCCAGCAATAATGACCTCAGCATGCTCGGGGAAATGCGTACAGCAGCATTTTTAGCAAAACATGCCACCGGCAATCCCGAAAGTGTATCGGCCCCAGAAGCATTGACCATGGCCACACTCAATGGTGCGAAAGCGCTGGGCATGGAGAAGCGCATTGGTTCGTTGGCCATTGGCAAAGAAGCAGACTTCGTCGCCATTCACTTTGATACCATTGAAACTTTGCCGGTCTATCATCCTATTTCACAAATCGTCTATGCTGCATCGCGTGATCAAGTGACCGATGTGTGGGTCGCAGGCAAGCGATTATTGAAAGACCGTCAACTCACCACGTTGGATGAAAAAGAACTGCGCGCCAAAGCCATTTATTGGGGCAATCAGATTAAAGGATGACGCGACTGAGAATTGCGCTATAATACGCATCCGAAAAAAACAACTTGGAGAAATTATGCAACTTACTTTATCCATTATCAAACCCGATGCGGTTGCCAAAAACCATATTGGCGCAATTAATCAACGGTTTGAACAAGCAGGCTTACGCATCGTGGCTGCGAAAATGCTGCGTTTGACCACCCAACAAGCGGAATCTTTCTATGCTATTCACAAAGAACGCCCTTTTTTCCGCGCCCTCGTGACTTTTATGAGCTCAGGGCCTGTGATGGTACAAGTCTTAGAAGGCGATAATGCGGTCGCGTTAAATCGTCAAATCATGGGCGCCACCAACCCGAAAGAAGCGGCACCGGGTACTGTGCGTGCTGATTTTGCAGAATCCATTGATCATAACGCAGTCCATGGATCGGATAGCCTCGAAAACGCTCAACAGGAAATTGCTTTCTTCTTCACCCCCGCCGAAATCGTGCATTACGTCAAAACAACCGAGCTTGCCTAACATGGAAATAACGCCCCAGACAGACAAAATTAATTTATTAGGCTTGGACCGCCAAGCCATGCACGCTTTTTTTGTCAATCTGGGCGAAAAACCGTATCGGGCAGAACAAGCCTTAAAGTGGGTCCATTTTCAAGGCACTACGGACATACAGGCGATGACCACTTTCAGCAAAGCCTTACGCAACAAAATAGCCGATGTCGCTGAAATCCAAGCACCGGCCATTGCCTACGAAAGCACTTCTGCAGACCTCACTCACAAATGGGTCCTGCGTCTGGCCGATGGCAATTGCATTGAAACCGTTTTTATTCCCGAAAAAACCCGCGGCACGTTGTGCGTGTCTTCTCAAGTGGGCTGCACGTTGAATTGTGATTTTTGCTCCACGGGAAAACAAGGGTTTAGCCGCAATCTAAGTGCAGCAGAAATTATCGGCCAAGTGTGGGTCGCGGTGCGCAGTTTATCGCAGAAGCAAGGCCTCCACGACCATGCCATCACCAACGTCGTCATGATGGGCATGGGCGAACCCTTATTGAATTTCGACAATGTCGTCGCTGCAATGAATATTATGCTGGATGATTTTTGTTATGGATTATCCAAACGCCGCGTCACATTGAGCACAGCCGGTGTCGTTCCTGCAATGTATCGCCTGCGCGACGTCAGCGATGTCGCACTTGCAGTGTCATTGCATGCCCCCAACGATGAATTGCGCAATGCATTAGTGCCACTCAACAAAAAATACCCTCTCAATGAATTGATGGCCGCTTGCAAAGACTATTTCAATGATGCAACACGTCGTTATGTTACTATCGAGTACGTCATGTTGGCTGGCATCAATGACACGCCACAGCATGCAAAACAATTGATCACCTTGCTGGAAGGTATACGCGCAAAAGTCAATTTAATCCCTTTCAATCCATTTCCCAATACCATCTATGAACGCTCAGATGCCATGACAATCATGCGTTTTCGTGATATCTTAATGAAAGCCCATATTAATTGTATTACCCGCAGGACCCGTGGTGACCAAATTGATGCTGCTTGTGGGCAATTAGTCGGCCAAGTCAACGACCGCACCCGGCGCAGTGCGCGCTTACGAGCCAAGCATGCGAGACCAGCAGAAGCCCCACCGACAACATAATATTAATATTAGAATTTTATACAAAAAATGCTTATCATAGAATGTAGAACTATAACACGGACGGGCACTCCATCATGGATACTGAAATTGCGATCATTAACAATGTTATCAGCATGACAGACACTTCAGGGCCTGTAAAAAAAACAGGCATTGGTGCTCGCTTAAAAGAAGCGCGCGAAGGTATGAATTTGTCTGAAAAAGAAGCAGCTGCGCGGTTATATTTAAGCCTGAAAGTGATCTCCATCATTGAAAATGAAACATTTGCTGAAGGGCCGCCCGCGACATTTATGCGCGGTTACATGCACTCGTATGCACGTTTGCTCAATTTCCCTGAGGCAGACATTAACACTGCCCTGAAACAACTCGAATTGGATTTCCCCAAGAATCGCGATACGACCCATGTATTACACGCGCAACCGCTGGACCATTCCGAACGCTATATCCGTTGGATTACCCTGTTTATCGTGGTCGTTTTAGTTTTATTAGTGTGTATTTGGTGGAATTCTCATTCCAAATACACCATTGCGGATGTCCCGACCAAAATCACGGCCACCCAGCCCGCGGCCCCTAAAATGACTATTTCCAGCAAGCCCGTGCCGACCGCTGCCCCTATGATCACACCCGTCCCAGTCAACAGCCCGCCTGCCAAACCAATACCTGCGACGACACCCCCGGCAGCCATTGCGCGCGTACCGACGAGCACACCGCCTGCTGCAGTCACATCCACCAGCAGCAGTACCGATAAAAAAGCTATTAAAAAATCCAGGCATCAAAAGAGAATAAAAAAACTAGTCATGTCCGTGCCTGAAGCAAATTAAGAGAGAAAATAAATAATTATAGAGAGGCATACAACGTGATCAACGCTATCCGTGGCATGAATGATATTCTGCCACCTGAAACCCGATTGTGGCAAACAGTCGAACACACTTTACGCCAAGTCATTCAACATTTTGGCTATCAAGAAATTCGCGTCCCCCTTGTGGAAAAAACAGAATTGTTCAAACGTTCAATCGGTGAAGCGACAGACATCGTCGAAAAAGAAATGTATACCTTTCTCGACCGCAACAATGAGAGCCTGACTCTGCGCCCAGAAGGCACCGCAAGCTGTGTACGTGCAGGCATTGAACATGGCTTGTTTCACAATCAAATACAACGTCTGTGGTACATGGGGCCTTATTTCCGCTATGAACGTCCGCAAAAAGGCCGTTGTCGTCAATTTCATCAATGTGGCGCCGAAGTCTTTGGTATTGATACCCCGGACATTGATGCTGAATTAATTTTATTAACAGCCTCTATTTTAGAAAAATTAGGCTTAAAAGACCATGTGGTCTTACAGCTCAATTCCTTGGGCTCGCCCTTGGCACGCCTGAACTACCGCACGGAACTGACACGTTATCTTTCCGAACAACATGCTCATTTGGATGCAGACAGCCAACGTCGCCTTGAAACCAATCCCTTGCGCATCCTGGACAGTAAAAACCCCGAGATGAAAGAATTGATTGCCAATGCACCCAAATTATTAAACTACTTGGATCCCGATTCCGAGCAGCATTTTTCTAAGCTGCAAAGCTATTTATCAAGCCAGGGGATTGCTTACACATTGAATCCCTGCTTGGTCCGCGGATTGGATTATTACACAAAAACCGTTTTTGAATGGGTCACTGATGAGCTCGGCGCCCAAGGGACCGTGTGTGCCGGCGGTCGCTATGATGGGCTGGTTGAGCAACTCGGCGGCAAACCAACGCCCGCACTTGGCTTCGGCTTAGGGCTAGAACGGGCTTTATTGCTTATACAACAAATCCAAAAAACCCTGCCCAGTATTGCGCCCCATATTTATTTTATTACAGACAGTGAAGACGCCTTTACCGATGCACTGCGTATAGCAGCCCCGCTACGCGATTCTTGGCGTGTTTTAGTGCATTGCGGTGGCGGTAGCATCAAAAACCAATTCAAAAAAGCCGACAAAAGTGGCGCAACCATTGCCTTGGTCTTGGGTGAACAAGAACGCGCCCATCACACCATTACGCTTAAATTTTTGCGTGAAGAAATACCACAACTCACCTTGTTGCAGACAGCACTTTTAGCTTACCTTCAGCAAAAACTCAGTTACGCCTAGCATTTTCTTTAGAATACGCTAAAATGCGTTGGCTATCTTAATGGTGAGGGCACGACCTTGACAGAATATTTAACTGAACAAGAGCAAATCCAACAGTTGAAAACCTGGCTCAAACAATATGGTTTGACCGTTATCCTTGGAATTGTGATTGCATTCATTATTACGTCGAGTTGGCACTATTGGCAAAACTACCGTGCACGTATTTTACAGCGTGCATCGGTCACATACGATGAAATGCTCATGCAACGGGCACAAAACAATAGCGCGGAAGCCCTGATTAAAGCCAAAAAAATCATCGATCAATACCCAAAGACCCCTTACGCAGACATGGCCGCCCTGCTATTGGCTCGCAATGACGTCCTTAAAAAAGATTATCCTGACGCAGTAAAACAACTCAATTGGGTCATTGACCACAGTGACAATCGTTCATTACGGCAAATAGCCCGTATTCGTATTGCACGCATTTTAATTGCGCAAAAAAAACCGGCTGATGCAGTCAAATTACTGAGCTACAGTGACGATGACAATTTTATTGGGCTCGTTGATGAAGTGCGGGGCGATGCGTATCTTGCCAGCAATCAACCGACAGCTGCCCGCAACGCTTATCAATTAGCCTTGAAAGAAATTCCCAATGCTGATATCACACGTCCTATCTTACAAATGAAATTTGATAATTTAGCAACGGCAACCGATGTATCAGCCGCATAGAGAACAACCATGAATAAAATAACAAAAATTTTCTTTCTATCTGTACTCAGCAGCGTATTGTGTTCCTGCGCGAGTTTTTTTGACAAAGACAATACGCCACAGCCTGCACCGCTTGTCCAGTTTACACCTGAAATACCAGTGCATGCCCTCTGGACAATACGTCCTAGTTCTGGCGTTGGGAAAGACTACATCAAATTAATCCCCGCTGTTACCGCAGCAGATATTTTCACCGCCGATAAAAATGGCACGGTTTCAGCCATTGATAAGCAAACCCACAAAATCCGCTGGCGCGTCAATGCAGGTGCAGCCTTGAGCGCAGGCCCTACGGCCGCTGAAGGCCTGGTCATCGTAGGATCGAAAGAGGGAGACATCATTGCCTTGCAGCAAACCAATGGTCAGCTGGCATGGAAAACCACCGCATCCAGTGAAATTTTTGCAGCCCCTGCCGTAGGCAATGGCGTCGTGTTGGTTAAATCCATTGATGGTAAACTCTCCGCTTTTGCAGCAGCCGATGGCCATCCACTTTGGCATTATCAACAAACCGAACCTACCTTGATTTTACATGGCGCAAGCGTTCCGCAAATTAGCCATGACATTGTCATTGCCGGTTTTGCGAATGGTAATTTAGCTAAATTGACGTTGGACTCTGGCAATTTACTCTGGCAAAACACACTCGCCACACCGGAAGGCAGTTTTGCAATCCAGCGTATGATTGATATCGATGCGGACCCTATTATCATGGGCGACCGGGTGTATGCAGCAACCTATCAAGGCCATCTTGCTGCGTTGGACCTAAACTCGGGACAAACCTTATGGGTACATGATCTCTCTTCCTACACTGGCATGGTTGTTGATGGTGACAGGATTTATGTCACGGATGCAAAAAGTGATGTGTGGGCATTCGATAAGCGGAATGGCACCGTCATTTGGCGACAAATACAGCTGGAAGCACGCAATTTAACTGCCCCTGTTCTCATGGGAAATACCATTGTAGTGGGTGATGGGGAGGGTTATTTGCATTGGTTAAGCAAAGAAGATGGTCGCACCCTGGCGCGTGTTAAAGTCAATAAATCCGGAATACTCGCCGCCCCTGTCGTGAGTGACGGTCTGCTGTATGTTGTTACGAAAGATGGACACGTGGCCGCCTATGCATACTAAACTGTCGCTTTTGGTCATTGCATCATGATCCCAGTCATTGCCATTGTTGGACGGCCGAATGTTGGAAAATCCACGTTATTTAATTGTTTGACGGGTTCACGTGCAGCCTTGGTTTCTGATCTGCCCGGCATGACACGGGACCGACAATACGGTGAAGGAGAAAGCGGTATCCACCGTTTTATTGTGATCGATACCGGTGGTTTGACTCAGGAAAAAGAAGGCTTGCAACAACTCACGGCCGAACAATCCCTGCAGGCAGCCCATGAAGCAGACAAACTTATTTTTCTTTTAGATGGTCGCGCCGGCATTACGCCAGAAGACTTCGCTATCGCAGAAAAATTGCGCGCTATCAATAAACCCATTGTTGTTGCAGTCAATAAAACCGAAGGATTGGACCCTGCGATTGTCAGTGCGGATTTTTTTCAACTCGGGATGGGCACACCCACGACCATTGCAGCAGCACATAAATCAGGAATTTCAGAGCTCATTGATCGTATTTTTTCAGAAAGCCCACCGCCGATCGTGGAAGAGCCCGATGAAACCACCGCAGGCATCAAACTGGCATTAATCGGTCGTCCCAACGTAGGCAAATCCACGCTGACTAACCGTATACTCGGTGAAGAACGAGTGATTGTATTCGATCAGCCTGGCACCACGCGCGATAGTATTTTTATTCCTCTGGAACGCCATCAGCAACACTATACGCTGATTGACACCGCAGGCGTGCGCCGTCGTGGAAAAGTATTCGAAACCACTGAAAAATTCTCTGTCGTTAAAACATTGCAAGCCATTCAATCCGCGCATGTTGTGTTATTTTTAATGGATGCACGCGATGGCGTCACTGACCAAGACTTGCGTTTGCTCGGCTTCATTTTAGAAAGTGGCAAGGCCTTAGTCATTGCAATGAATAAATGGGACGGCATGTCTTCTTATGAAAAAGACACTGCCAGAACAAGCATTGATCGGCGTTTGCAATTCGTCCCTTTCGTGCGCGTGCATTATATTTCTGCCTTGCATGGATCGGGCGTTGGAAATTTATTTGATTCCGTCAATGAAGCCTATGCTTCTGCTACCAAAAAACTAGCAACACCCGAACTCACCGATATTTTACAACATGCCGTGCAATCGCATACACCGCCCCTGGTACAAGGCCGCCGCATTAAACTCCGTTACGCCCACCCCGGCGGTCATAATCCCCCCGTCATTGTCATTCATGGAAACCAAGTCCATGCATTGCCCATGTCTTATGTCCGATACCTTGCGAATACTTTTCAACAACGATTACAACTCATGGGGACCCCCGTCCGCATCGAATTAAAAAGCGGTGAAAACCCCTACCGTAACAAACGAAACACCCTCACCGATCGCCAACAACGCCGCAAACAACGCATGTTTAAACATGTCAAAAAGTAGGGTGGATTAGGCGTTTTTTGCCGTAATCCACCGGATCAACTATAGGTTAATCTATGAGCCAATATCGAAGATGTTACCAACCGGGTGGCAATTATTTTTTTACAGTAGTTACCTACCAACGACGCCCTATTTTCACGCATTCTAAAAATATAGAGCAGCTTAAAACTGCGATTAATAAAGTAAAGAAAACACATCCATTTTCTTTAAATGCGATTGTAATCTTACCTGATCATCTACATTGCTTATGGAAATTACCAGAAAATGACCAAGATTTCCCAACGCGTTGGCGTCTCATTAAACGCCATTTTTCCACAACGATCAATGCATCCATTAATCACCGCAATGAGAAAGAAGTTTGGCAGCGTCGCTTTTGGGAACATATCATTCGTAATGAAGCAGATTGGCAAAAACACATGGATTATATTCACTACAATCCTGTAAAACATGGACTGGTACAAGCCCCTGCCGATTGGCAGCATAGCTCATTTCATTATTGGGTAGACAAAGGGCTTTATGAAA
>Ga0207027_1039_pt2 | contig 28330 bp, 19 predicted proteins | sample Alteio_BWMinCont_43_FD_153280 | JGI IMG/M metagenome (GOLD analysis project Ga0207027, IMG submission 153280) | Enriched cells from forest soil in Barre Woods Harvard Forest LTER site, Petersham, Massachusetts, United States -... | ecosystem: Environmental > Terrestrial > Soil > Temperate forest >... | reverse complement strand
TAACTGAGTCAATAGATGGGGAGAAGGTTCCCTTTTTATGGTAGTTGGGATCAAGCATATGGTCATCTGACTCTGCAACTATATAAGAAGAATCTTCAGCAGCTTTAATAGTTTTAATGGTGCGCGCAATACTGTCAGCCTCGTTATGCAACTCGGTCATGTCTTTATCAGTAGGGGTAGCTAAAAAGCCAACATAATTTACCTTTCTTGTTTCTTCAGCCTGGTTGTATTCATACAGGTGCTGGTTATAGTAGTTCTGTATATCCTGGTCTGAAACGGTTATTGTATTATCAGGTATTGTATTGTATCTTTTCAATACATAGCTGATATTGTAAAAACGATTCTCATCGAGGTTTTCTTGTTTAGCCTGTGCATCGGTATAGAAAAAGCCATATTTAATAAGCGCCATATATTTTTGCTGCAAGGTGTTTACTTTTACTTCTTCTTCGGTCAGGTTATAGTCAGCTGTCTGCTCATCGTTCATTTTGTTTACGTAGTTGATCCAGATAGCCCTGTTTACTCCACCGGTTTTCGGGTCAATAACCTGGTCATATAGTCTTCCGGTCTTAGGGTCGGTAAGGTAGTGCCTTATTACTTCAGGTGCAAGATGATCGCCAAGCATAAGGTCGGTTAATTCATCATCGGTAATACTTAAGCCAAGTTTTTTAAATTGAGGGGCCATTATCATATCCGATACCATTTCAGCAAATACAGATTGTTGTATCTGTTTGGTGGTTTCATCATCAAGGGTACTGGTTTGTCTGGCCATTTTCTGAACAGCAGAAACATACTCAATTTTATTATTTAGGTCCCTGAACTTAAGTTTCTGACCGGCAGCCGAAGCAACCACATCTTCATCTCCACCAAAGAAGAATCTGCCCGAGGTTAATGCGTCTTCCAATATAAAAACAAGCAGAGCGCCACCTATTAAAATTACGATCAATACATTGGCTCTGTTACGAATAGTCTCTAAAATGCTCATAATAATATTAAATTGAGGGTTGCAAAGATAAAATTTTGGCTGAAATACACGCTATAACCTTCATTTCAACAGCAAATTGTCGAAAAAACCTTATAAGCCCTTGTCGGTAAAGGGATTTAAATGGGTAAACTTGTAACAATAAGGGGGCTTTTTACGTTTATTGAGTAATATTTAACAAAATAATATGGCTACATTAAATAATAACTGGCTTACTGAAAAACACATCGATTTTGAGTATAAGAAATATGTGTTACTTGCTTTTTTGCAGGATGTGGATAAAGATTTTGAGGTACAGAGGTTATACCCTTCACTGCGGGAACTTATTACCCATTACCGCCAGTTGGTGATTATTAAAGAAAAAAAGGACGAATTATATAAGGGCTTTTCGCAAAATGCCAAGGATATTGACCTTGAGAATATGCGCATTGTGTATGAGAAAATGACAGAAGATAGTGAGCTGATGAAAGAATTGGAAAGTATTGTCGATTTTTCAATACCTCAATTTCAGCGCTATTTAGCTGAAGGTAAAAAGTTATACGATGCCATAGAATCGCAGTTGAGTATATTCCCGGTAGGGGTGGTACCATTGCATGCCAAAGAAGGATATATTTTCATTCGGGCTGGTAAAAAGGCTAATACCTGCGTATATGAGTATGATATAGCTCTTTTTGAAGAACCTGAAGCCAAATACAGGGGTATACATACACAATTCATTAAATCACAGGAAATGGACCTGGGTATGTCATACCAATATATAAAGCTTGAACTGATAAAAGAAAAGCAAGAGATGCCTAATCCTGCCACCTACGTAGTAGAAAGCGAATGGGTAGTACCTCTTGAAGAGACATTACTACCCATTGCAAAGCGTTGCTTACTTAAATATGTAGAACGGAATGTGGCTTAAAGCGTTCCGCGTTTAGCCTGTTCTCTTTCAATTGATTCGAACAGTGCTTTAAAGTTACCTGCACCAAAACCTTTAGCACCCATACGCTGAATAATTTCATAGAACAGAGTAGGGCGGTCTTCAACCGGTTTGGTAAATATTTGCAGTAAATACCCTTCTTCATCAGCGTCTACCAGTATAGATAACTTCTGAAGCTCCTTAATATCTTCCTTCATCATGCTCATGTGTGCCCCAAGGCGCTTAGGGATCTCATCATAATATGCTTGCGGCGGCGGCGGTAAAAACTCAACGCCCCTTGCTTTTAATTCTCTAACGGTCTTAATTACATCGTCGGTTGCAAGGGCTAAGTGCTGCACACCCGGGCTTTCATAAAAGTCAATGTATTCCTCGATCTGTGATTTCTTTTTTCCTACAGCCGGTTCATTAATAGGGAATTTAATACGGCCATTACCATTGCTCATTACCTTACTCATCAGTGCTGAGTATTCGGTAGTAATTTGCTTATCGTCGAAACTTAAAAAGTTTACAAAGCCCATTACTTCTTCATACCATTTCACGGTATTATTCATTTCGCCCCAACCTACGTTACCAACCATGTGGTCAATAAATTTTAGCCCTACAGGTGTTGGGTTGTAATCGCTTTTCCATTCTTTATAACCAGGTAAAAATGCTCCTTTATAATTTTTACGTTCAACAAACATGTGCACCGTTTCACCATATGTATATATACCAGAACGCACTACTTCACCAAACTCATCTTTTTCAACGGTTGGCTCCATAAATGGCTTTGCACCACGTTTGGTAGTTTCTTCAAATGATTTGCGGGCATCTTCTACCCATAGTGCGATAACCTTTACACCATCGCCGTGCTTTTTTACATGTTCACCGATAGGTGACTTGCTGTTCAGTGCGGTAGTCAATACTATCCGTATCTTATCTTGTTTCAATACATACGAAACACGGTCTTTTAAGCCAGTTTCTAAACCGGCATAGGCATACGATTGAAAACCAAATGCGGTTTTGTAAAAGTGCGCCGATTGCTTTGCATTGCCTACATAAAACTCAACGTAGTCAGTTCCCAAAAGGGGTAAAAAATCCTTTGCCCCTTCAAATATTTTTTCTAATCCGTACTCTACATTTTTTACATCTTTAGTTGCCATAGCTGATCAATTTTAAATTATGAATTTTAAATACTCAATACTAAGATCTCAATACCCAATACTAATTTATTCTACCCAGGATTTATAATATTTTCCATCATCGATTTTCAGGGCTTCTTCAGTTACCATTAATGGGCGGAAGGTATCAACCATCACAGCCAGTTCAAGTGTTTCTTTCTTGCCAATACTCCTTTCCATAGCTCCGGGAGCAGGTCCATGTGGTATGCCTTTCGGATGCAGAGTTATGTGGCCAAGTTTAATATCATTACGGCTCATAAAATCACCATCAACATAATACAATACCTCATCACTATCTATATTACTATGGTTATAGGGTGCAGGTACCGATTGCGGGTGGTAATCGTATAAACGCGGACAGAAAGAGCAAACCACAAAATTATGTGCTTCGAATGTCTGGTGAACGGGTGGTGGTTGGTGTACACGGCCTGTAATAGGTTCAAAATCGTGTATAGAGAAAGCGTATGGGTAATTGTAGCCATCCCATCCTACAACATCAAAGGGATGATATGCATACACCACATCGAACAACTTTCCTTCTTTCTTGATTTTAATGGTAAAATCACCTTTTTTATCAATGGTCTCTAATTTTATAGGCTTGCGTATGTCACGCTCGCAAAATGGTGAGTGTTCCAGCAATTGCCCGAATTCATTACGGTATCTCTTTGGTGTATAAATAGGGCTGAATGATTCTAAGAATAAGATCCTGTTGTCCTTTGTCTTAAACTCTATCTGGTATATCATTCCACGGGGTATGATAAGATAATCGCCATAATCGAATGGCAATTGCCCCAGGAAAGTATGTAACACGCCTTTGCCTTTATGAATGAATATCATTTCATCGGCATCGGCATTTTTATAGAAATAATCTTTCATTGATGTGCATGGAGCGGCAAGGCCCAAATACACATCGTTATTAGCCAATAATATCTTACGGCTCTTTAAAAAATCGTCGGTTGGAGGAACCTCAAAACCTTTCAGTAACATAGCCCTTATATTATTCTCAACCGCAATTTTAGGCGCTACATCAATAGCCTTGCCAATTGCTTTTACCTGGGTGGGACGGTTGGCATGATAAAGCAAGGAAGACATTCCATGAAAGCCTTCGGTGCCAAATAATTCCTCATAGTAATATTTACCATTAGCTTTCTTGAAAATGGTATGCCTCTTATGAGGTATTTTACCCAGTGAATGATATATTGGCATAGCTTGATATTATAGGGCAAAGTTAGGAAAAATTCCGTGAGAAACTGTGATTTTGCTCACTTGTCTTTTGGTCTCAATGGGTTGCAGACATAGGGCTTTATTTGGGGCGACTTTTGCTCCCTGCTTGCTCCCGAGCACTCGGGACTAACCCGCGCCCACCTTTTACCTATTTCTGAATACATGATATCATAAAGAGTTTAACTCCTAATTGACTAAACACTGTTAATATTATCTGTAAAAGGCTAAGCAAAGCATCCTTATATAATTGTAGTTTCGTACGGTAAAACATTCAATTTTGGCACAACCCTTAAGAAACAGGCTTCGTTCATCGTCCATTACCACAGTGGTTAGCATATCACTGGTGTTGTTCATTCTGGGCCTGTTGGCGCTTCTTATCCTGGACTGGCAAAAGATTACCCGTACGGTGAAGGAACAGGCCAATGTATTATTGTTTCTGAACAATAACGTAAAAGATGCCGATGCAGCTAAACTGCAAAAAACGCTTGATGTTTCGCCTTATGTGCGTAATACGGCCTTCATTAGCAAAGATTCCGCTGCCAAGCAATTGCGAAGTGTAAATAAAGAGGACTTTGAAAGCCTGTTAGGCTACAATCCTTTACCAGCATCAGTTAATGTTCACTTAAAAGCAGAATATCTCAATAACGATAGCCTGAAATGGATAGAGAAGAAATTTGCCTCATACCCTGAAGTGAAAGAGGTTATATACCAGAGCTCATTCATTGATGGGATGAACCGCAACATAAAAAAGGTAACATTGATCATGGCTGGTTTTGGCTTGCTGCTTTTACTGGTGGCATTAGCGCTTATTAATAATACAATACGCCTTACCATATATTCCAAGCGCTTTATTATTAAAACCATGCAATTGGTTGGCGCTACCCAGGGCTTTATACGTAAACCATTTTTATGGGTAGGGGTACGTAACGGTTTGTATGCTGCATTAATTGCAATATGTATGATATTGGCCACTATACATGCAGCAGAATCTGAAATGGAGGGTTTTGAGCTTACTAAACTTCACAATATGAGTGCTTACCTGATAATTGCAGGCATGATGTTATTCCTTGGCATTTTCATTTCTGCATTAAGTACTTTTTTTGCCTTAAGGCGTTACCTGCGCCTGCATGCAGATGATCTCTATTATCATTAGTAGCTGACGGCTTATTGCCCCTGTTCATTGCCAATATTATTTTGTTTACCGATTTTTTATAATATTGCCAACGGTCGTCTATAATATTGAATAACAATTTTATCCTTATACCTTAATTAAAATGAAAATTAAATTTTTAGCAGCAGCGCTTTTAGCTACAGTAATTATTGCCTGTAACCAATCAGGTAAAGAAACCAACTCAGACAAAGGACAAACAACATCCGATACTATAAAGCAAGCTAACGGCGTTTATTTTGTGAACCTGAAAGATGGTGACAAAGTAAAATCACCTGTTATTATACAAATGGGTGTTACCGGAATGACCGTTGAACCTGCCGGTGCAGTGAACGAAGGAAAAGGCCACTATCACTTGATAATTGATGGCAGCTATACAGAAAAGGGCCAGATGGTTCCTAAAGACTCAACTCATATTCATTTTGGGAAAGGCCAAACGGTAGATACACTTAAATTAAGCCCAGGCCAGCATACACTTACATTGCAATTTGCTGATGGCATGCACATGTCACTAGGAAAAGAATGGAGCAAGACGATCACTATAACAGTAGAGTAAACGAAAAACGGTTTATAATGAAATGCCGGGGTGTTTATCCCGGCATTTTTTTGTTTGAAAGGGTGTTGAAACTCTACTGCAATAAAAGGATTTATTGAATAACATAAGGCAAACCCTTAGGGTGCTTAGGGTTTAAGGTAGTTGTCAAAGTATGCTTAGGAGGAGTATATTCTTTGGTGAAAGTCATAGTACCATCATGTGAATACTTTTCAATCTTAACCAGGTTGCCATCACTATTGTAATAACTCCATTTACCTTTCTTTACTTCTCCTTTATAATCGGGAGTAGCAGCATAGCCTTTTGTTGCCTTTATGCTTGAGTTATATTTACCTGTAAACATTGGTGAGGCATCTGCATAGTAATTAAATGTCCAGTATTTTTTTAAATGTTTTGTATAATAGGTGTCACGTTTTTTGTTTCCATTTTTATAATACTCAGTAACCGTATACCTGGTATGAAAAAGATAAGTGCCTTCGGTAATTTGAATAGCAAGGTGAGTTGAGTCACCGGTAAAAAGCACATTATACATTTTAGAATGAAATAAACCTGCCGGCAAGCTATCAACATATTGAAGCATTGTAATGTCAGAAACGGTGCTATCATATGTAATTGGAATAATATTCAGCCGGAACTGGCCGCTGTTTCCTTTACCAACAAACATTTTATATTTTACCTGGGCATTGCATACTTTAATGCCTAATGCCAGCGTTAATATCAAAACAAGGTTCTTTATCATATTCCGGAAAAGAGATTCAAAAGTAAAAAATCTTAAATTACAGCAAGGGCTCTATATCAACACAAACAGGTTGAAAACTTTAAGTATGGCGCAAAAGCTCGGCGTGAGCTACTCGTAACTTTGCTTTCCAAAACATGTCTGTGTTAAAAGGTTTCCGGTTTTCATTTATTGCTTTGTTGGGCGTAGTACCCATAATTGGCAAATCGCAGCAAACTGTGATATACAGTGAGCCCATGGCTACCTACACAAAAGCATTGGACCTGTTTGATGTTCAACGTTATTCAGCTGCAGCTCATTTATTTGAACAGGTTTCAAAAACCAGCCCTGCTGAATCGAACATGAAAATAGACGCTGATTATTATTCGGCAGTTTGTGAAATGTATCTTTTTCATGACGATGCTGAAAAGCGCATGATAGGCTTTATAGCCATGCATCCGCAAAGCCCGAGAGTAAAGAAGATCGATTTTTTGCTGGGAAATTATGCGTACCGTAACCGTAAATTTAAAGATGCTGTCACCTGGTATGCCAAAGTAGAACCTGAGAACCTTGATAAAGATGAGCAACAGGAATTTTATTTCAAAAAAGGGTATTCTTGTTTTCACCAGAATCAATATGATTCTGCAAAAAGAGATTTTGCCGAGGTAAAAGATATGGGTAATACCTATTCGCCTGCCGCTATGTATTACTACAGTTATATAGCATACAAGCAAGGCAATTACCAGACGGCCATCAATGGTTTTTTGACTTTAAAAAAGGACCCGAAGTTTGGCACTACAATTCCATATTACATAGCCCAACTGTATTACCTGCAAGGCAATTACGATAAAGTACCCGAAGCTGTTATACCGCTTATAGATTCTGCCAAAAAACCGGACGCACTCTTCAATGCAGATCAAACAAACCAGTTAATAGCAGAATCGTATTACCACTTAAACAAGTATAAAGAAGCCATTCCCTATTTTGTTAAGTTTTCAAACGGTGGTAGTTTAATGGAGGCTCAGGCATACGAACTGGCGTATAGTTATTATTCTACTGCAAACTATAAAGAATCTATTCATTGGTTTCAGAATGCAGCCTATGGCAATGATTCACTCGGACAAAATGCCTTGTATTATCTGGCCTGTGCATATTTAAAAATAGGCAATAAACAATCGGCCAGCAGCCAGTTTTACGCGGTTTATAAAATGAACTATAACCCGAAATTAAAAGAAGATGCACTCTTCAACTATGCTAAATTGTCGTATGAAATTGCCTTCGACCCTTTCAATGAAGCCATACAGGCATTTAACCAATACCTGACTGACTATCCAAACTCTCCACACAGAGAGGAAGTATACCGCTACCTGGTGAATGTTTATTTAGGTACACGCAATTATCCTGCCGCACTTGAATCGCTGGATAAAATTAAGAACTGGGATACACAGTTGCAATCGGTTTACCAGAGGCTAACGTACTACCGCGGTGTTGATCTGTTCAACAACAACCAAATGGGAATGGCAGCAACTTACTTTGATAGTTCATTGAAGTACAATTTCGACCAGAAGCTCCACCTGCAGGCCTTTTATTGGAAAGCGGAAGCATTATACCGGGAGAAGAAATATGATGATGCAATAAAAGCCTACAATACATTTATTGAGCAACCGGAAGCATTCAGTACTAAAGAATATGGACTTGCGTTATACGGAATTGGATATGCTTACTTTGAAACCAAAGATTATGAGAACGCCAATATTGCGTTCAGGAAATATGTTGATAAAGAGCAGGATGATAAGAAGAGGTTGAGCGATGCGTATAACAGAATAGGCGATAGTTATTTTGTACGTCGCGATTTTGAATCAAGTGTTCCCTACTACACCCAAAACATTGATTTGAACTTATATGACATGGATTATGCATCATACCAAAAGGCCCTTGCATTAGGGGTAATGCATAACCTGCCTGAAAAAATATCTACTCTTGAGGCCTTCCTGAAGCAGTATCCGAAAAGCAGTTACAGGCCTTCCGCCATGGTTGAACTTGCTAATACTTACGAACTGAACAACCAGCACGATCAGGCTTTAGCAGAATACCAAATGGTATTGGATAATTATCCGAATAGCCAGTTTACAAACCACTGTTTACTGCAAAAGGGTATGATATATTTTAACCAGAATAAGAATGAAGACGCGCAATCGGCCTGGAATGCCGTTGTAGTGAGAGATAAAAATTCTGCTGAAGGGGCAGAAGCATTGAATCATATTAAAATGCTCTACACCACCTCGGGACAGATAGATAAACTGCAATCGTATTTTAAAGCGAATGGGGTAAACCTTTCACAATCTACACTTGATTCTGCTACTTTCTCAGTAGTTAAATCAGAATACCTGGCAGAGAATTATACAAAAGCGGTACCGGATATTAATTCTTACTTGCAGCAATACCCACAAGGTGCTTTTGTAGGCGAGGCTCGTTTTTACAGGGCTGAATGTATGTACAGGCAAAAGAGTTACGATAGCGCATATACAGATTATGCTTTTATTTTAAAACTCCCTAAGAGTTATTATACCGAAACAGCATTGGCAAAGGCATCGAGAATTGCTTACGATAAAAAGAACTATGCACAGGCGCTGGACTACTATAACCAATTAGTACCTATTGCACAGTTTCCGGCTAACCTTACCAATGCAAAGATCGGAAAGATGCGTTGCGATTTCTTTTTGAATAAATATGATGCAACCATAGGTGCGGCAGATACCGTATTGCAAACCCCGCAAATGGATAAGCAGATATACGCAGAAGCTGACCTGCTCAAGGCAAAATCGTACTTACAGAAAGGTACCAACGATTCGGCCGAGGCAAACTTTAGGCATGTTATTGCGCTTACCAATAGCGAAATGGAAGCAGAGTCGAAATATAATGTTGCATATATAGAATACCTGAAGAATGATGTTCCTTCATCAGAGAAAATGATATTCGATCTTGTTAACCAGGAACCTTCTTACCCAACCTGGATGGCCAAAGGACTTATATTATTATCAGATGATTATGTGAAAGCCAATGATAATTTCCAGGCTAAACAAACACTGAATACGGTAATAGATAATGCCACAGACACTACCAATGTGAATATGGCAAAACGTAAACTGGTGGATATAACGAACAGCGAAAAAGCAACATTGCCGAAACCGGCAAAACAAGACACAGTCATTCCTTTTTCGAGTGATAGTACAAAGTATAACAAACTATTCAAGCAATAAAACAGGCAATGATAAAGAGTTTGAAGTGCATAGGAATTATAGGGGCTTTGCTGGCCGGTGTTGTTGCATTCGGGCAGCATAAGAATATTGATACTATTGAATACAGGGTTGTGCAACAGGCCAATGCAAATATTGCCAATGGTGCAAAATTAAATAGCAATCCTGCCATTGCAGATACCATGAAGCCTTCCCGTAAGGTTGACTATACAACTATAAATAACCCGTTTTCAACTACTTATATACCGCAAACATTGCAGGCTGTGCAGCTTAAGGGTGAGCCCCTCGATAAGCTGGAGCACTCTTTTTTAAATGTCGGTGGTGGTAATTGCAATACAGCTTATCTCGAATATTTTTTCAATTCCCTGCGTTCCAAAGATTGGGATTATGGCATACACCTGAACCACTTGTCATCTGATTATAAATACAATGATGCACTGAGTAACTTTAATTATAACGATATTAACCTGTTTGGTAAACATTATATGCAGAATCATATTCTTACTGCAAGTGCCGATTTTGATGAGCACATGGTGCACGATTACGGGTATAATACAACAGAAAATATTATCGTCAATGATGTAACTAAGCAACAGTATAATTTATTTGCCGGCGCACTGCAATATACCAGTCAGTATAAAGATTCATCGAAGATCAATCATGATATTAAGGTTAGTTATTACAACTATTCCGAGTCTAATAAAGATTCCGTTTCAGGGCATAACACCATTGAAAATAACTTCGATCTGGACGGACATATTTCCGCTTTTGTTCAAAAACAAAAGGTAGATATAAAGTTTATGGCCCAGTACTATGGAGACAACTACAACAACGGTAGTACCACTGCATGGAACCTTTGTATTAACCCTTATGTGGCAACGGTTGAGAAGCATTGGGATGCACACATTGGTTTAAAAGCGTACCTTGATGCTGTTAACGGCGGTACAACCATTGAACCTGACCTGCGTGTCCGTTACCATATCGCTGATAATGCAGCAATTGCTTATGCCGGAATTGATGGTGACAGACAATATAACAGCTACAGAAGCCTTACTACAATGAACCCATTCTTGCAGGATACTATTAACTACCAATATACTACTATAGCTTATCACATTTTTCTTGGTTTTACCGGTAGCATAACAAACCAACTTACATACGATGTTAATGGTTCAGAATCGCAGGTGAAAAATATGCCTTTGTTTATTACCGACACCAACGAATTTCTTCGTAATCGCTTTACTGTAGTGTATGATAATGTTCAGGTATTAAATGCACATGGTGAACTTGGCTACAGGATGAAGGAAGATATACGTTTTACATTAAGTGGTGACTGGTATCAATACAGCTCAACCAACCAGTTAGAAACATGGTATCATCCGACCCTTAAAATAAACTTGTTGGGTGAATATACGCTAATGACCAAGTATATTTTAAGAGCAGAATTGTATTATGTAAATTCACAATATGCACCTGAGTATATTGACGGAGTTTTAACTGCAAAACAATTGTCGGGTTATCCTGACCTTAACCTGGGGGTAGATTATAAATACAACAAATTCTTCACCGCCTTCTTACACCTTAATAACCTGGCAAATACAGCCTACATGCAGTGGGATAACTACCCTACCCAGCGCTTCAACTTTATGCTGGGCGCAAGGCTCACTTTTTAAGGAAAATATTTCTACATAAAGTTAGCTGATTTTTATACCTTTGCCTACCTTAAAAACTGAGTGCAATGGAATCAACGCTGACACAGACAACGAGCCATGATTTAGAGGTTTCTGCTATGGCTGAAAACCTTATCGGTTCTGAGATACTTAAAATAGCAGGAGAAGTTAACGAAAAGATACGGAAAGGGGAGAAAGTCTACAATTTTACTGTTGGCGATTTTAACCCTGAAATTTTCCCTTTGCCCAACGAACTTAAGGCAGAAATAATTGCGGCTTATAATGGTAATCAATCGAACTACCCGCCAGCTGATGGCGTGCTTACATTAAGGCAGTCAGTAGCAAAGTATTTAAAAAATACCTTGAATTTAGATTATTCACCACAATCTGAAATATTAATTGCAGGTGGTTCAAGGCCTATTATATACGCTGCATATAGAGCAATACTTAATCCAGGCGAATCGGTAATTTACCCGGTACCGTCATGGAACAATAACCACTATGTACACCTTACCGGAGCAAAACCTATTGAAGTGGCAGCAGGGCCGGAAAGTAATTTTATGCCTACAGCAGCTGATATTGAACCGCACATTGGTAAGGCAACTCTGATAGCATTATGTTCGCCACAGAACCCAACAGGTACTGTATTTACAAAACAAGGCCTGTTGGATATATGTAACCTGGTAATTGAAGAGAATAAACGCCGTGGGGACAAAAAGCCTGTGTATGTATTATACGACCAGGTTTACTGGCAGCTTACTTTTGGTAATGTAGAACATTACAACCCGGTTTCACTTTGCCCTGAAATGCGCGACTATACCATTTTTGTAGATGGCATTTCAAAGGCATTTGCAGCTACCGGTGTACGTGTGGGTTGGGCCATGGGCAACAAAAAAGTGATAGACAAAATGAAATCTATCATTGGCCACGTGGGTGCCTGGGCGCCAAAAGCCGAGCAGGTTGCCGTAGCAAAATACTTGGAGAATACTACAGCTGTAAGCACATTTATGACCAGCTTCCGTAAAGAACTTATTCAACGACTTGATGGTTTTTATAAAGGCTTTCAGCAACTGAAGAAAGATGGATTTAAAGTTGACGCCATTGTGCCACAGGCAGCTATATACCTTACTGTTCAGCTTGACCTGAAGGGAATGAAAACCCCAGCTGGAACCAAACTAACCAATAGCGAAAGTGTAATGCAATTCATTCTTAATGAAGCAGGTGTTGCATTGGTGCCTTTCTATGCATTTGGTGCCTCTACTGAATCTACCTGGTTCCGTTTATCGGTAGGTACCGCACAGGCTAATGGAATTGATGAAGTATTTGTAAAACTTAAGGCAGCACTTGAAAAGCTGAAAGCTTAGTATGAACAAACATCACTACTGCATAATAATGGCTGGCGGCGTAGGTAGCCGCTTTTGGCCAATGAGCCGCACCAATCACCCGAAACAATTTATTGATGTATTAGGTATTGGTAAATCGCTTATACAACAAACCTTCGACCGTTTTACCCAGCTTTGCCCGCCCGAAAACATTTTCGTTGTTACCCACGAACAATACAGGAAACTGGTGAAAGAGCAATTGCCTGCCATTCACGAGGAGAATATTTTGTGCGAACCTGCGCGTAAAAATACGGCTCCTTGTGTTGCCTATGCATCTTACAAAATAGCCAAGAAAGACCCTAAGGCGCTTATTGTCGTTGCTCCATCGGACCACCTGATACTTAAAGAAAAAACTTTTGTAAAGGCAATAAAAGCTTGTTATGAAAAGGCTGCTTCGGAAGATTGCCTGCTAACAATTGGTATTCGCCCCTTAAGGCCCGATACAGGTTATGGCTATGTGCAATTCAAAGAATCGCCGGTAAAAGAAAAAGATAGCCGGATAAAGAAGGTGAAAACCTTTACCGAAAAGCCTGACCATGATATGGCTGTTTCGTTTATACAAAGTGGCGACTTTTTATGGAACTCGGGCATTTTTATATGGAGTGTTACAAGCATAATTAAAGCATTGGAACAATTTCAGCCTGAAATAGCTGATCTGTTTAAAGAAGGTAATAGCGTATACTATACAGCCGATGAAAAGAAATATATTGAGAAAGTATACGCTCATTGTAAAAGTATTTCTATAGACTATGGCGTGATGGAAAAAGCTGGCAATGTATATGTACGCAGCTCTGCCATCGGATGGTCCGATCTGGGTACATGGGGTTCACTTTACCAGCACATACCAAAGGATAAGGAGAAGAATGCCGTAGTAGGTAAAAATGTATTATTGTTCCAATCTAAGGGATGTATTGTTCATGTTCCCAAAAATAAACTGGCTGTTATTGAAGGCCTCGAAGACTACATTGTGGTTGAATCGGGTGATACCTTACTTATCTGTAAGAAACAGGACGAGCAGCAGATCCGTAACTTCGTGAATGAAGTTAAAGCCCGCAAGGGTGACAAGTTCATTTAAACTAATCACTCTTCTAAGATCATCTTTCGTTATTATCTTTAATATATAGATAATAATAGACAAAATTTCATTGAAGCAGAGAACAAAGCATTTGTGCTTTTTAAGGCTGCTCAGGCCAGCGGTTTTATCCGTTCGGGCCAAACAGAAAAGAATTGAATCTTGCTGTATATGCTTTAGCAGAAGAGATGTTTGGTATAAACAAATATTGGCATAAGCGAATTGTGCGTGCAGTTAAAAATACGCTTGCACCTTATGATGAAAGCCCGGGAGCCTGGTAATAAAAGAGGGCGCGAGTATTTTCAGTAACTTTCCGCATAAGGAAATTCTGGGTAGTGAAGTAGAGAATTATATACATCCGGATGATCATCAGCCATTATAGGTACCTGATAAGCTGGGAGGGAAGCGTTACTTGATATACGAAATTCATTTTGTGGATAGATGAAAAGAAATTGACGGCTTTTTCGAACAACTGCCATAACGATTTATTTTAACGCTACAGTTTTTTATTCCCTTTGCACCCTTAATAAGATACATATATAGACATAGCATTATAAAAAAGGCACCCGTTGAGGGCGCCTTTTTTATAGAATAAATTTACTTTCTTACTGAATCACTACCTTGCGATACAATACACCATGACTGGTAGTAACCTGAACAAAATAAACTCCTTTGCTGTATGCTGTGAGGTCAATTTGTTTTTTCATGCTACCACTTACATTGGCATTATTATCCGAAGCTAAAACTTCACCAAGTGTGTTCAATATCTTTATATCAATATTTTGTTTGGTGCCAGTTAATGATATATCGATAGTAAATAAGCCTGTAGTTGGGTTCGGATAAATTTCAAGTGAATTGTTCTCTGCAGTTATCATTTCTATTCCCAATGGGCCATGGAATGTAATATTACCTGTATTGGATTTAGACGCATTGTAATTTATTGCAGCAAGTGTTCTGGCTGTCGGGTTACAACCTGCAGGGTTTTCAACGCCTATTGTATAATAAACCTGTTTATTGGTTATTAACGGTTTAAAGTCGGTATACGCAAGAGTAGTATTTGATACTGAGTCATACTTGGTATAGGTGTTTTTTAGAGTGTCACGGTATATGTAATAATAGTTACCGAAAACCCCTTCATATGGATTCCATATCAGGTCAATGGATGTATCGCCCGGTGCAATAGCAGCAGTTAAGTGAATACTGTTAATTGTAGGGCTTACAGGCGATTCATCACCACAAGAATCTATCTCAGTTAATTCGTAGTTATAGCTCAGTATAGCTGAATTAGCAACTGAATCCTGGAACTGGCTTAATTGATTAGCGCAAACATTTCCCACTACTATAAATGAACCGCCTGTACTCGATTCTCTGTATATGTTGTATGATGCAATTCGTCTTTCTGCAGTCCTGTTCCATACTACAAGGTTTTTCTGGTTGGTGTCTACCGTTACTTCGCAGATAGGAAGACCTAATGGTAATTCATCAGGTACATAAGCACTTGCATTTCCTTTGCAACCATTATTATCGGTAACTGTTAAATTATAATTGCCAGGTATTGCACCGGTAAGGTTTGATGTTGTAACTCCATTACTCCAGCTATATGTGTAAGGCGCAGTTCCTCCGCTATCTGATATTGATACTGAGCCAGGTGTTTGGTTTACGCAACTATAATCGAGTATTCCTATGCCATTTACCACAGGCCCGTTTGTGTTATTAACCAGAACGGTTGCAGAATCAAAACAACCATTTTTATCTGTAACAAGTACGTTATATACACCGCCAGGTAAACCTGTCATACTTGCTGAGGTAGTTGTAGAAGCACCATTCCAGCTATATACATATGGTGTTGTTCCGCCACTTACCGTAACGCCTGCGCTACCGTTTGATGATAAACAGGCAGCATTGGTTGAATTTGCGTGAATACTTAAAAAGGCAGGCTGCGCAATACTATAACTCTGTATTGTTGTACAGCCTGTAGCATCGGTAACAGTTACCTGGTAGGTACCTTCACCTACACTACTTAATACCTGGGTAGTATCTTGTGTAGCCGAAGTACAGGCTTTAAGTGTTTGGTTTGCCGCTGACCACGCATATCTGTAAGGAGCTGTACCACCGGTAACTGCAATACTTACAGATCCATTATCCGCACCTGAACAAGAAGCATTGGTAATGGTGGGAGTAATTGAAGGTCCGTTTGTATTGGCTATGGTAGCTGATGCAGATACCGAGCAATTATTGGCATCAACAATTGTAATTTGATATACACCGGTTACAAGATTTGCCGCAACACTTGAGTTGTCTCCATTGCTCCATATATATTTATATGGGGCAGTACCACCACCTGGGGTAGCAGTAGCAGAGCCTAATGAACCTCCGCATAAGCCGCCTGTTGTGCTTACGGAAACAGTAGGAGGAGCCAATACACTGATTGTTACTGTTGCTGTACCGGTACACCCCAATGTTGAAGTTCCGGTTACGGTATACATGGTAGTTGATGATGGACTGGCTGAAACTATTGTTCCCGCACTGAAACTTAAACCTGTAGTTGGCAACCACGTATAATCCTGAGCGCCAGCGGCAGTTAGTGTTGCCGAAGTACCCAGGCAAATAGAAGGAGATGAAGCAGTTGCTGTAACTGCTAATGGTGCCGGGTTAGTTAAGGTTACTGTTACGTTAGCAGTACAACCATTTGCGTCGGTACCCGTCAATGTATATGTTCCTGCTGGCAAGGCAGTAGCTGTAGCTGAATTTTGAATTGGATTAGTATTCCAGGAATAACTATAAGGTATAACACCGCCACTAATGGCACCTGTAGCGGTTCCATCGATTCCGCCATTACAGGTTGGGTTAGCACTTGATGGAATAGTAACTGAAAGAGCAGTAGGCTGTGTAATGCTCGTATTAGTATTATTTGTACATCCGTTTGCATCGGTTACAGTTAGTGTATAGGTTCCGGCTGCAAGGTTAGTGAGGTTTGCTGTTGTAAAACCATTGCTCCATAAATAAGTATATGGACTAACGCCTCCGGTTACATTAGGTGTAATACTACCATTGCTGGCTCCGTTACAAGTTACATTCACTGCGGTAAGATTTGCGCTGACTGCTGTTGGCTGGGTAATAGTTACTGTTGGTGCAACAGTTGTACATCCATTTGCATCGGTTACAGTAACTGTATACGTGCGTGCAGGCAAATTTGACGCTGTTTGAGTAATAGCTCCCGTTGGTGCCCATGAGTAGGTATATGAAGCAGTACCACCCGTTACGCTAGCCGTTGCACTTCCATTAGCGCCTCCATTACACGTTACGTTAGTGCTTGATAAAATACTGGCGGAAAGAACAGTAGGCTGGGTAAGGCTTGCGGTTGAAATGGCATTACAGCCATTTATATCAGTTGTAGTAACGGTATAAGTTCCGGGAGCGAGGTTATTTAAAGTTTGTGTAGTAGCTCCTGTCGGTGACCATGAATAAGTATAAGGCGGTGTACCACCCGTTGTATTTACTGTTATACTTCCATTACCAGCACCATTACAGGTAATATTTGTCTGGTTAGTAGTTGGATTGACCGGGCCTGCTTGGGTTATATTCAAAGTAGCTGTAGTAGGACACGCATTGGCATTGGTTGCTGTGAAAGTATAGGTACCTGTAGCAGCAGATGTAACGCTTGAAATACTTGGGTTTTGCACAGTAGAAGAAAAACTATTAGGTCCGCTCCAGCTGTATGATATGGCACCTGTAGCAGCACCTGTAAATGATAACGTACCACCTGCACAAACCGGTGCATTACTGGTTGCTGTGACACCCGTTGGTGCCGGGGTTACTGTTACTGTTACTACTGCGGCTGCACTTACGCATCCTGCAGCACTTGTTCCCGTAACAGAATAAGACATATTACTGGTCATTGTATATGTGTTCGCAAGCGTTGCTGTAACAGAAGCTCCGATAGTGGAACTTAATCCGGTATTGGGAGACCAGGTATATGTACTTGCACCACTTCCGCTTAAAGTAGTTGTGGCTCCGCCGCAAACAGATGCAGGCGCTGCAGTTGCAGTTACCGTTGGTATAGGGTTTACAGTTACTACTACTGTTTGACTGGCTGTACATCCGGCAGAACTTGTTCCGCTTACAGTATAAGTTATTGTGCTTAATGGAGTTGCCTGTGTACTTGCAGAACTAGGCTGACTTATTCCAGTTCCGGGTGTCCAGTAATAAGTACTGGCGCCATTAGCTGTAAGTGTTGCAGATGAGCCATAACAAATTGCAGGCGGCGCTGTACTGGCAGATACTGTAGGTAATGGATTTACCAAAACAGCTACCATTGCAGTATTGCTGCATCCGTTTGCATTTGTCCCGGTCACTGTATAAGTTGTTGAGCTTGCCGGAGTTACGCTAAGGCTCGAGCCTGCTAAACTGCCAGGTTGCCATGTATATGAAGTTGCTCCGCTTGCAGTTAAATTTGCGGAACTACCTGCGCAAATCGATGTTGGTGAGGAATTTGCATTAATTACTACATTACAGAGCGATAATTCACGTATACGGAAATTCTGGTAATCCGCAACATAAACATTACCGGAAGCATCAACTGAAGTACCATGAGGATAATTTAATTCTGAAGCAGTCCCTGCTCCTCCATCGCCTGCAAATCCTGCGGTTCCATTTCCGGCAACGGTTGAAATAATACCGCTGCTTGTTACCATGCGGATACGATTATTACCATAATCTGCAATGAATAAGTTGTTGTTAGCATCAACTGAAATTCCGTAAGGGCTTGAGATCGATGCCGCTGTAGCTGCTAAGCCATCACCTGCATAAGCTGCGGTTCCGTTTCCGGCAACGGTTGAAATAATACCCGCTGTATTTACTTTGCGAATACGGTTATTGCCCGCATCAGATATATAAAGATTACCGGCAGCGTCAAATGTTATAGAAGTCGGGTGAAATATTTCTGCTGCCGTTGCAGCTGTTCCATCACCTGTAAATCCACCGGTTCCATTTCCTGCAACTGTCACAATATCTCCTGCCGAATTAATCGTACGTATACGATTATTGCCATAGTCAGCAATATATACGGCGCCTGAAGAATTTACCGCAACAGCCTGTGGTGAGTTTAACTCGGTAGCGGTTGCAGGTGCTCCGTCGCCATTGTATCCTGCAGTTCCGTTACCTGCAATAGTTGAAATCATACCCATGCTATTGATCTCACGTATGCGGTTATTACCAAAATCAGCAATGTATATATTACTGAAGTTATCAACTGCAATACCCATTGGTTGGTTCAGTTGGGCCGCTGTTGCATAACTACCATCTCCCGAAAAACCTGCAGTTGCAGTTCCGGCGATGGTTGAAATTGTAGTGCCCGATATTTGGCGAATGCGGTTATTCTGATAGTCAGCAATATAAAAACTACCACCACTGAGGTTTACGATTCCGGTAGGGTAGTTTAATTCTGCACTGGTGGCTGCGTTTCCATCGCCCGAAAAACCGGCAGTTCCGTTCCCAGCTATAGTACTTATACTAAAACTTTGGGCTTTTATATGACTAAAAGAAAACAGTGATGCAAATAATAAGGTTGCAGGAAGTACTAAGGAGATTTTTTTCATGATTCTAGGTTTATGTAAACTAAAATTGTGACCGTTTTATTTATAGATGGACGGAATGTTACAAATCTATGCAAAAAAAATTGAATTGATAATGTTGCTTTTCCCTTTCATCATAGCCAGATTACCTAATAGATGCATCCTGTTAAAAATAGTTGCATCGATTTAGATTTTCACCATATTAAAAATAATTACTACATTTGCCACGCAAATAATTACTCCGTTCACTTTTTTCTTGGTGTAATTGTTATACAGAAGAGGTTAGAGATCAGGCTCAATGATCCTCTGGCAACCCCTCCGAAAAGTTCGGGAAAGGTGCCAACTCCTGCCGACAGAAATGCCGGACATATAAAAATTAAATAGGCCATGAGCGCAAAAAGACAAAGTTCCATTTCCAAAACCCTGAAACAGGGTAATTCATGTTCCAATAGTATTTGTTATTGTATGTGTATGCCTGCCGCTTTTGGCAGATAGTAACATATTCCAGTTTTTACAAACGAATGTGTCGCCAAAGGCGGGCAAAAATTCCGTACTTATTAACACTAACAAATGCTAAAATGAACACACTTACATACGAATACAAAAACAACTTTCAATTAGAATCAGGTGAGAGCTTAGCAAGCTTCATACTCGTTTATAAAACCTGGGGGAAACTAAATAAAGAGAAGAATAACACCATTTGGATATGTCATGCACTTACAGCTAATGCTGATGCCGAAGATTGGTGGCCGGGCCTTATAGGTAATGGAAAGCTTTATGACCCTGCCAAATACTTTATTGTATGTGCCAATATTCTGGGTTCATGCTATGGCTCAACAGGTCCGCTTTCTGTTGACCCTGAAACAGGCAAGCCATACTTTCATACATTTCCTAAATTGACTGTACGTGACTTGGTTGGCTCACTTGATCTATTGCGGAAGCATATAGGAGTAGAAACTATTCATACACTTATAGGCGGGTCATTAGGTGGTCAGCAGGCAATAGAATGGGCGGTTAGCTCCCCTGATCTAATTAAGCATTTGATTCTTGTGGCTTCTAATTCAGTTAGCTCACCATGGGGCATTGCATTTCGCGAAAGTCAGCGATTGGCAATAGAAGCTGACCAAACGTGGAAAGAAGCCAGGCCAGATGCAGGTAAAGAAGGTTTGAAAGCAGCACGTTCAATAGCCTTATTGAGTTATCGGAATTACATAACTTATTCTCAAACCCAAAAAGAAAAGGATGATAATAAGACCGATGATTTTAGTGCTTCTTCGTATCAGCGTTACCAGGGTGAGAAACTGGTGAAACGCTTTAATGCATTTTCTTATTATACGCTTTCTAAAATAATGGACTCGCATAATGTGGGCCGTGGAAGGGGAGGGGTGAAGAAAGCATTGGCAGGTATAAAAGCAAAGACTCTTACCGTGGGAATAATATCTGATATTTTGTTTCCCGCAAGTGAATCAAAGTTTACTGCCGATAATATTTCCGGTGCTGTTTACGAGGAAATTAATTCATTATACGGGCACGACGGTTTCCTTATTGAAGTGCCTAAGCTGACTTTAGCGATACAGAACTTTTATCAGAAAACAAAAAAGGCACCGAAGATTGGATTATTTGGTCTTGGTTGCGTGGGACAAGGTTTTTATGAGCTTTCGCAGATCCAGACCCCTTCGGTTGTACCAAACAGAATAGTAGTAAAAGATGCACTGAAAAAGCGTAAAGCGGAAGCACATTTACTAAGTTTTGATAAAAGAGAAGTGTTGGAAGATAAAGAGACTAACCTTATAGTAGAAGTAACAGGTGGCGATTCAAAAGAGGCTTTTGCCATTGTGCGCGATGCATTAAAAGCAGGTAAAAATGTAGTGTCGGCTAATAAAAAGATGGTTGTGGAAAACTTGCAGGAACTTTTGATTCTGCAGGAGAGACATGATGTTTCTTTGTTGTATGAAGCAGGTGTTTGTGCAAGTATTCCAATTCTCAGGACGATAGATAGCTATTTTTCACAAGAGCCTATTAGTGCAATAAGAGGTTTGTGCAATGGAACATCAAACTATATTCTTTCACAACTTTACAATAATGGATGGGATTATGCTAAAGCATTGGCTGAGGCACAAAAACTCGGTTTTGCGGAAACAGACCCTACGCTTGATGTAGAAAGTTATGATGCCTTATTCAAGCTTGCTATACTTACATTACATGGTTTTGGCTTGTTAGTTAAGCCTGAACAGGTCTTTAATTATGGCATATCGAACATAAGCCCTGAGGATATAGATTTTGCGAAGAGCAATGGATATAAAGTGCGCCAGGTGGCACAGGTATACAAGTTGCCTGACAATAAAGTGAGCCTGTGGGTAACGCCTCAGTTTATTTCTCCTGCCGATCCTTTATATCATGTAGAGAATGAGTACAATGGAATAACAATTGAAGCGGAACACTCTGGTACGCAATTCTTCTCAGGTAAGGGTGCCGGTAGTTACCCTACCGGGGCAGCCGTGCTTTCTGATGTACATGCGTCATTAACCGGGTTTAAATACCGGTATGAAAAACATAAAGATAATAATGGACTTGGCCTTTCTAATGCTACAGAAGTTGATGTATATATCAGGGCAAACTCAGGTAAAGTATTGAAAGAAATTCCTTTGAAGAACCTCAAACATATAAATGGAGAAAATGTTGCCACAGGTAAATTGAGCCTTGCCCAACTAATAGAACTTAAACCATTATTAACTAAAGAAAAAGTGTTTGTGGCTGCCTTGCCTTTTGCTGTGAAAAATGGAGTGAAAGAAATAAAAAGCCAAAAACAATTACATTTGAAAAAATAATAATTATGCCAAAAGTAACTTTACACAGACTGGATAACGACTTCCATTTAGAAGCACGTAATGTTGTAGGTTCAACCTTACAAATGGATGGAAACCCTGAAATAGGTGGACACAACCTTGGCCTGCGCCCATTAGAAACTATGATTGCATCGCTTGGCGGTTGCAGTAGTATGGATGTAATTATGATCTTGAAAAAGCAAAAGCAGCAAATTGATAGTTATGATGTGGAAATAGAGTATGAACGCGATCATGATCTGGAACCTGCACTTATTACAAAAATTCACATTAAGTTTATTGTTAAAGGAAAGGTGGATGAGGAAAAACTTGATAGGGCAATTAAGCTTAGCCTCGATAAATATTGTACCGTTTCAAAAATGCTGGAAAAAACTGCTACAATTACCTTTTCGTACCAACTTAATTAGGGAATGACAAAGAAGAAGCATAAAGAAACCATAGCTATTCGCACACAACTTTCAAAAACTGAGTTTAATGAGCATTCAGTGCCATTGTACTTAACGTCAAGTTTTGTGTTTGATGATGCCGAAACTATGCGTGCTATGTTTGCCGATGAAAAACCGGGTAATATTTATAGCCGGTTCTCTAATCCTAACGTTAATGAGTTTATAGAGAAGATCAGCCAACTTGAAAATGCTGAGGCTGGTGTTGCTTTTGCATCAGGTATGGCTGCTGTATTTACAACTTTTGCTACACTATTAAAGAGTGGTGATAACGTACTTTGCTGTAATTCTGTTTTTGGGGCTACACATACGGTATTGGAAAAGCAGCTTTCAAAATTTGGCATCACGCACACGTATGTAGATATTCATAAAACAGAAGAGTGGGAGAAGGCCATTAAACCTAACACCAAAATAATATTTGTAGAAACACCTTCTAATCCTGCTATTGATCTTATTGACCTTGCCTGGCTCGGTAAACTTTCAAAAAAGCATAAAACAATTCTTATCGTTGATAATTGCTTTGCCACACCAATAATTCAACAGCCAATAGATTTTGGCGCTGACCTTGTAATACACTCAGCCACTAAATACTTAGATGGACAGGGGCGAGTAATGGGGGGTATTGTAGTTGGCAAAAAGGTAATGATTGATGAGATAAGAGGATTCCTGCGTGCATCGGGCCCGTCATTGTCTCCGTTTAATGCATGGGTGCTATCAAAGAGTATTGAAACATTGCCGATCAGAATGGAAAGGCATAGCAGCAATGCATTGAAGGTTGCACAGTATTTAGAAAAGCATAAGGAAGTAGAATCGATAAAATATCCATTCTTAAAATCTCATCCACAGTATAAACTTGCTAAAAAGCAAATGAGTGCAGGCGGTGGAATGATTGCATTTCAAATTAAAGGTGGGTTAAAATGCGGAAGAAAATTCCTCGATGCACTTGAGATGGCCTCAATGACCGCCAACCTGGGTGACACACGTACAATTGTAACACATCCCGCATCTACAACCCACGCTAAATTAACCGAACAACAGCGTATTGAAACGGGAGTATTACCAGGGCTTATTCGTATATCTGTAGGGCTTGAGCATCTAACTGACATTATAGCTGATCTTGATCAAGCCTTTAAAAGGTCGAAAAAGGTTATATCCTGATTCCCATTACACAAACATCATCTATCTGGCCCATATTGCCTTGCCAGTCAACAAATGCTTTTTCCAGGATCGCTTTTTGCTCGCTCATTGGTTTACTTCCAATAGTTACTAGTAGATCTCTTAATCGGCTCTGTTTGAATTTCTTTTCATCGGGCCCGCCGAATTGGTCAGCATAACCATCACTGAACATATATATGCAATCGCCCGATTTGAGGTCCGATTCATGTAACATAAATGGTTTTGCTTCGCCTCCGCTAATACCGATCGGCATTTTATCGGGTTTAAATTCTATAAGTTCCTTGTTACGTAATATCCATAAACCATTATTAGCACACGCTGCCATTAGTGTATGTTTCTCAAAATCAATGGCACATAGGGTGGCATCCATGCCATCCTGTGTATTGCTCTTCCCATCAGGGTTTAAGGCCAATATAACATTATCGCGTACCTGGTTAAAAATATTATTGGGCTTACTTATTCCCTTTTCTATAACCGTTTGTTGCAAAAACGTAATATTCAGTAATGACATAAACGCACCCGGAACTCCATGCCCCGTACAATCGCAGCAGGCTATATAAAACATACCCTTATGCTGGAGCGCCCAGTAAAAGTCTCCACTTACAATATCTTTAGGTTTGAATAGAATGAAATACTCTTTCAGATGTTCAGCTAAATACTTGTCACTTGTAAGCAGTGCATTTTGTATACGGCTTGCGTATTGTATGCTGTCAGTTAAATCTTTATGACGCTCTTCTAATAATTTTTTTGCATCTCCAAGTTGTGAAAATGCTGCGTCAATCTTTTCTTTTTGTTCACCGATAATATTTTTCTGCCTGTTTGTAATGCGTAAACGTTGTACCACAAATATTAAAAATGCAACAAGCAATAGTACTCCACCCGTTCCTGCATAAATAATTAGCTGTTGTTGTTTTCGTTTTACTTCTTCAACAGCCCGCTCTTTCTGATTTTGTGCTTCTTCCAACGCATGTTGTTTTTCATACGCATACTTCACTTCCTCGCGGCCTATTGCTTTCTGTTTCTCTTCATTAAACACACTATCCTTATTATCCATCGCTTGTTTGAAATAACTGAAGGCGCTATCTGTCTTTCCCAGTTTTTCATAACATATTGATATATTTTCCAGTGCACTGTAATAAGCTTTTCGGGAATTAATTTTTTTGAAAACAGAGGCTGCAGTTGTATAGTAACCAAGTGCAGATTTGTAGTCTTTCCTATCGAGATATACTGAGCCAATGCCTTGAGTTGCTCTTCCGATATTGTCCATATCGCCAACTTCCTGGCTTAATTCCAATGCTTTTTTCTGTAGTATAAATGCACTGTCCTTTAAGGTTTGTTCTATTTGTTTTACTGTAGGCCTTATTGATGCAGTTGAGTAATATGTATTGATATAAAGTCCGGCCATTGAATCAGATTCCGAAATATCCTGGTACACGCCTGCAATATTAGTGTACGAAACTGCAATACCTGCTTTGTCTTCTTCCTCCTTTCTCAAGGCAAGGCTTTTAAAATAATATTCGAGCGATTGTAGGTCCTTTCTTTTGCTGTGGTATATTATGCCAATGTTATTGTAGCACATAATAAGGCCATCTTTGTTTTTTCGTTCAAGTTCTATTGCGAGGCTCTTTTGATAATACGATAATGCAGAATCGTCATTCTGCTCATCCATGTATAGCATACCAATGTTGTTATAGGTAAGCGCCATGCCTGCTTTATTATTAATTGCGGCATACATGTTCTGGCTTCTCAGGAAATAATCCAGTGCTACCGGATAGTTACTCTGACTCCAGTACACAAGCCCGATATTGTTATTGGCATTAGCTATACCTTGCTTATCACCAAGAGCTTCTTTGGCATGCAGTGCTTTGGTATAATAAGTAAGTGCCTGAGGATAGTTTCCCTGGTTATCATAGGTGCTGCCAATATTCAGGTAAGCTCTTGCTTCTCCTCTTTTTGCAGCAGATACAATTACATTATTGGCAACAGTTTCCAGGCTTTTTGCAAGGCTTGCGGCACGCACACCAAAATCAAGCGCGCGCAAAAAATCACCAATACCATTATAAGCCTGGCAAAGCTTTATCTCGTCAAGTATTCGGGTGGTGTCATTATCAGTCTTAAGCCTGTTGGTTAAAGAATCTATCCTCCTGTTTTGAGCAAAACCCTGCCATGATAAAAGACAGAGTAATAAGCAAAATATGGAGATGCGTATTCTCATAAGCGGATAACAAGGTTTATGCAGGTCGATAGTATTGCCGGATTTATTTTCCCGGCATAGTTTTTTTTAATTTACCGGTATCAGCGGGATCGCAATGCGCACATCCGCCGCCTTCTTTCTTTGCGAACGATTGGTACACTTTACGGCCTATATAAACCAGTGCAAGCCCAAAAACTATATATATCAATATGCTTTGCATACCCTTATTTCTGTTTTACGGCAGTCAGCTTTTTTTTCAAGCCCTCAGTTGTATTTGAACCCGGACGCTCAATTGGTGAATTCAGAACTCTATCCCAGATAAGTGATGCCAATACTCCTAATGCCCTTGAAACTCCAAATAACACGGTATAGAAATCATACTCTACAATGCCGAAATGTATAAGCAATACACCTGAGTGTGCATCAACATTAGGCCAAGGGTTTTTGATCTTACCGGTGCTTTCTAAAATAGGCGGAGCAACTTCGTAGATCATTTGTACTATCTCGCAAAGGTCATCGTGCTTAATATGTTTCTTGTAAAAGTCTTGCTGCGCTGTGAAACGCGGATCGGTTTTGCGTAATACGGCATGTCCATATCCCGGTACTACACGTCCTTCTGCCAATGTTTTCTTAATGTAATCGGCAATTTGTTCTTTAGTTGGTAAGCCTCCGCCAAGTTCTTTGCGCAATTCTAATATCCATGCAACCACTTCCTGGTTAGCAAGGCCATGTAAAGGTCCTGCAAGGCCATTCATTCCTGCTGCAAAAGATAAATACGGGTCGCTAAGTGCAGACCCAACCAAGTGGGTAGTATGGGCAGAAACGTTTCCGCCTTCATGGTCAGCATGTATGGTTAAATACAAACGCATTAAACGTTGTACATCAAAAACATCAAACCCCATCATATGGGCCATGTTAGCTGCCCAATCCAGCTTAGGGTCTGGTTCAATATGTTCGTTGTTCTTATACTTTCTGCGGTATATGTAAGCAGCAACACGTGGTAAACGTGCAATCAGGTTCATCGAATCTTCGTATACATAATCCCAATATTCTTTTTTGCTGATGCCTTTTTTATAGGCAGCTGCAAATAACGACTCGGTTTGCATAGCCATTACACCAATGCTGAATTCAGTCATAGGGTGAGTGGTAGCAGGCAGTGAGTCAAGTGTATCGAATACGTGGCGAGGAACAATACTCCTTCTTGCCCAGTTATTGGTAATGTCATTTACATCATCCAGTGTAGGTAATTCACCCATTAACATAAGGTAGAATATACCTTCAGGCAATGGCTCGGTGCCACCCGGTGCCTTTGGCAGTTTCTCTCTCAATTCAGGAATTGAATACCCGCGAAAACGGATACCTTCTTCCGGATCAAGTTTTGAAGTTTCAGTTACCAGGCCGGTCATACCTCTCATTCCCTGGTAAACCTGGGCAAGTGTATATTCTCCAATTACAGTATCACCAAACTGGGCTACAAATTGTTTTACATTATCAGCTTCTGCAGCTGCTTTTTTCATGAACTTTTCTTTGAGCTTATCCATTGCGATTTGAATTTATATGTATAGTATTATTGTGCGTATTTAAATGTTTTTCCTCCGTAACGTGCTGAACTGCCCAGGCTTTCTTCAATGCGTAAAAGCTGATTGTATTTTGCAATACGCTCGGAACGGCATAAAGAACCTGTTTTGATCTGTCCGGTACTTAGTGCTACGCTCAGGTCAGCAATGGTGGTATCTTCGGTTTCGCCGGAACGATGGCTCATTACCGATGTATACGAACTGCGGTCAGCAAGTTGTACCGTATCTATTGTTTCACTTAACGACCCAATTTGATTAACCTTAACTAAAATTGAATTAGCAACACCTTTATCAATACCTTGTTGCAAACGGGTTACGTTTGTTACGAAAAGATCATCGCCAACTAATTGTATTTTCTTGCCTAGTTTTTCGGTTAGTTTTTTCCAGCCATCCCAATCATCTTCTGCAAGGCCATCCTC
>Ga0207027_1035_pt1 | contig 28370 bp, 26 predicted proteins | sample Alteio_BWMinCont_43_FD_153280 | JGI IMG/M metagenome (GOLD analysis project Ga0207027, IMG submission 153280) | Enriched cells from forest soil in Barre Woods Harvard Forest LTER site, Petersham, Massachusetts, United States -... | ecosystem: Environmental > Terrestrial > Soil > Temperate forest >... | reverse complement strand
AGTATTCCGAACTTCGGCGCTTTAAAAAATGTATCGTTAATAAAATTGATGATATTTTGATTGTATCCATTTGCAGGAACAATATCTTTTACCAGAAAAGTTATTTGCTTTTGTATCTCTTTTGTTTTTATAAAAGGTAGCTTAGGTAACAATGTAAATAAAAATAAAAAAGATGGGGGAATAGCCATGATAAAGTTATAGGCTATTGCAGAGGCTCTTTCTGTTAATCCAACAGTTTTTATTTGTCTGTAAAAAAAATTGATCACATCGTATAGTGGCACACCTTCAAAGCCGGGTAGCCGCCAGTTTTTGCTTCTTTTTAAAATAAAAGCGATAGGCCCTTTTGTTATTATGATACGTTCCAGTTTGGTCATCTGTACAAGTAAATGCTATTGTTGGTTTGGGGTTAGATTATCAAGAAAATGCTGGTAGTTTCTTGCGTTCACCTGGTGCTCGCTATAAGTTGCTGCAAAATTTGAAAGACCCGACCAATCTGGTTTTGCTACAAAATATAAATAGTTTGTAGCAGGCTCATTTAATACAGCATCAATAGTTTTTATTGAAGGTGTGCAAATTGGCCCCGGAGGTAATCCTAAATGCTGGTATGTATTATAAGGAGATGGAGTAAGTAAATATTTATCATAAATTCTTTTCAATCCAAAATCTCTCATAGCAAATTTTATTGTAGGGTCGGCAGATAATTTCATTCCGGCATTTCTTCGGTTAAGGTATACGCTGGCTATATTTCCTTTATCTTCATCTTTTGTTGTTTCTTCTTCAACAATACTTGCTAACGTGTAAGCTTGCTTAGGGGTCAGACTTAATGCAGCAGCTTTTTGTTTTCTTTCACTTGTCCAGAATTTTTCTTGTGCAACAAATAACCGTTTAAATATTTTTGCCGGCGGGGTTGTCCATAACATAGAATAAGTGTTAGGGATGATTGCTGTTAGTACAGTATTGGTATCTAGTGAATAATGTAACAATGAATCGTTATTGTTAATATAATTGACAAAGGTGTTGGAATCGCATTCAAAATTAGCAGCAATTTTTTGTGCAAGATCTTCACGGGTACGTAATTTAATAATGATCAAATTAACCGGGGTCTGTGAACCTGATCTTAATGTTTTGATGATCTTATATAAACTGGTTCCATTTTGAATAACATATTTACCCGGCTTTACATTTTTATCATAACTTATTATTTGTGCTACATATTTAAAAATGATGGGTATCTGAATAATGTTATTTTGTTCGACGGAATCCATTACATTCTCAAATGAGCTGCCTGTTTTTATGTACAATGCTTTTTTGCTATCACTAAAATTTGTATCGGGAGCTAAAAAGAACCATGCTGCGAAAGCGATGATTATTAGGAATAAGAAGAATATAATTTTTTTCATAAAAAACTTAATGTACTTGTGAAAATAAAATAAAAACCCCGCTTTATCAGCGGGGTTTCAAAAATTTATATAAATATTTTATTTAGTAGCCGGTGCCGGTTGAGGTGTAGTTCCTTGTTGTATTGGAACTGAATTTTGTTTAGGCATAGGAACCGTTGCCGGTGCACTATTTAACAAATTGTCGGTTTTAGATGAACCATTGCCATTGCCTTTTGAAATAAAAGCAGGAGATATCAAACAAATGATACCAACAATGGCAGCAAAGATCCATGTGCCTTTTTCTAACACATCGGTTGTCTGTTTTACACCCATCAATTGGTTGCTAAAACCACCCATACTAGCTGATAATCCGCCACCTTGTGGGTTTTGTACCAATATTATAAGGCCTAAAATGATAGAAGACAATATCACTAAAATTACGAATACAATTAACATATTAATGCGCTTTTAAATGGTCGATTTTGGCTGCAAAGTAAGTGCTTTTAGCGGGATCGAGCAAACTTAATTTACGGTAAAGGCTAATGGCCAGATCTTTTCTATTTTGCTGAATAAGTATTTCAGCCATTGTTTCTGTAAGTATTTCCTGTTTGTTGTTTGATTTTTCCGCCATATTCTGGATATTGGCGTCAGTATTTTCAGTTCCTTCAGAAAGTAATTGACCAATATGGATCTTTTTCATCGTTTTTAACCAGGATGTAAAGCTTTTAAGCTGTGTGCCTAGTTTATCTGTGCCAAGTATATCATCCGTTAATTTAATACCCTGACTGGCGAAATAATCTCTTGTAAATAAAGGCTGAAATAAAAGATCGTCCTCTGTGGAATCTGTAAAAGAATCCAGTTTTAAATTGATATTAAGCGGTGCTATTTCCGGTAATGATTCATCTTCATTGTACCCGTCTTCATCATCATAATCCTTTGAAAGATCTAGCTCAAAAGCTTTACTAGATGACGTTCTTGTTTTTGTTTGATCTAACTGAAAACTTAACCAAAAAGGATTATTAAAAAGAAGGGCCGTTTTTGCTGCTTGCTTGTAATATGCGGAAGAATTTTCGTCTGTTTGTTGTAATAAATAAAACTGGGCCGCTGTAAAATAGGGGTGCTCCTTTGTTAATTGCAAAAGAAACTCGGTATTGTCCGAAGCTGACATATCCCTTTTAAATAAGGATTCAAAAAGTCGATTGCTTTCCCCCATCAATCAAAAATAATAAATAACATTAATTAAAGTCATAAAATGCCAAAGTTTACCAGTTGGAGAATATTTTATTATAGATCTGGTCTACCATATTAGATATTATCTGTGTATTTAATGAGGCAGCGGCATCATTAAGGGACAAACTAGAGCTATAATCGAAATTACTGCTTACATCGGCTTCCATATTTTGGGTATTATCTAATGAATTTTTAAAGATAACATGAAATGTAACAGTTAAACGGTTTTGCGCTGCGCTGGCACCTGAAATACCCGTTGTACTTACGGCATAATTGGAAACATAGCCACTTATATCGTAATGAGCATCATCATCGTTTGTTTGGCGCAGACGGGTATTGCTAATGATCTTTTGTTTTAATGATTCTGTTAATTGCGGTGCCAATTGAGCATCTACATAAGGAGCCTGGTTTCCCAGCTGATTAACCCTGAAAGTTTTTACTTCAGGTGGAAGAGGAGCAGAGTCTTTAAAAGAATATTTGCAGGAAGCATAGTTGAAGATGATCATCACTAGCGCACAGATCAATATGCGACCACCGACCACTGACCATTGACCACCGATTGCCTTCATTTTATTAAAATTGGTTTTATTAGATAACGGCTCAACGGTCGTCAGTTGTCGGTCGTTAGTCGTCAAATTATCATTCATCAATATCATATTCTTTTAATTTTCTGTACAAGGTTCTTTCGCTAATTCCAAGATCGGTAGATGCATCTTTTCTTTTGCCCTTGTGTTTTTTTAATGCTTTAATGATCAGCTCTTTCTCTTTATCCATGATACTTAGCGATTCCTCAATGTCTTCATGATGATGGATATCATGTCCATGATTTTGATTGATAAATACAGGTTGTCCCGGCTGACTGAAATTATTAGCTGAAGTAACAGGTGTTATATCGGCTAACTGTGCATCGTTATTATTGTTGTAAACAGGAATGTGTTGCCCGCCGTTTGAATTCTGAAATACATCGAAGAACATTTTCTTCAATTCATTTACGTCTTTCTTCATATCAAAGAAAAGCTTGTATAATATTTCTCTTTCGTTGGCAAACTCTTGTTGACTCACGCCGTCTTTACCGCCTGCTAATACCGGCAATCTGTTTAAATTATTTTCCGGTAAGAATTGGAGTAATTCTTTTGCAGTAATATTTTTATCTGTTGATAGAACGGAAATTTGTTCTGCAATATTTTTTAGTTCCCTAACGTTTCCGGGCCAGCTATAATTTTGTAATAAACTTTTAGCCTCATTATTCAACTGTATGGGAGGTGATTTGTACTTGTCTGCAAAGTCTGTAGCAAATTTTCTGAATAAAAGATCGATATCTTCTTTTCTATCCCTTAATGCCGGAACCCTTATAGGAACTGTGTTTAAGCGATAATAAAGATCTTCTCTAAATCTTCCGTTCAAAGCAAATTGCAATAACTCTTTATTAGTAGCGGCAATTACGCGTACATCTGTTTTTTGCACTTTACTGCTACCAACTCTTATATATTCACCTGTTTCTAAAACACGTAATAATCTTGCTTGTGTACCCAACGGCATTTCACCAATTTCATCTAAGAAAATAGTGCCGCCATTCACTGTTTCAAAATAACCTTTACGACTTTCTCCTGCACCCGTGAACGAACCTTTTTCATGTCCGAATAATTCAGAATCAATAGTGCCTTCAGGAATCGCACCGCAGTTTACTGCAATGAAAGGATTATGTTTTCTTGCAGAAAGAGAATGAATGATCTGAGAAAAAATTTCTTTACCAACACCACTTTCACCATTGATCAAAACACTAAGATCTGTGGTGGCTACTTGTGCTGCGATATTTATCCCCTGGTTTAATGCCGGAGAATTACCTATGATGCCGAACCTGTTTTTTATTGCTTGTAGATCCATAAATATATATTTAATGATCGCCTTATAAAGGCATATCAGTTACAACCTTTCCTAATAATGTACCTGAAGTACAGCTTTCAATTTTTACCATTACATAATCACCTTTTTTGTGATCACCTTTGGCAAATACAACAACTTTGTTTTGATCGTTTCTTCCAAACAGATCATCTTCTGTTCTTTTAGAAGTCCCTTCTATTAATACCTTGCAAACTTTACCAAGATCTTTTTGCATGCTTTGTAAAGTCTGAATGCGATGTAGGTCAACCATTTCCTTTAACCTTCTTTTCTTTACCTCTTCGGGTATATCATCTTCATATCTTCTTGCAGCCAATGTTCCGGGCCTTTCAGAATAAAAATACATGTATGCCAGATCGTAATGGCAATACTCCATTAAGCTTAATGATTGCTGGTGATCCTCTTCCGTTTCTGTACAAAAGCCTGTTATCATATCAGTTGATAAACCACAATTTGGGATGATCTCGCGAATGCGATTTACTTTTGCGATGTACCATTCCCTGCTGTACGTTCTGTTCATCAGCTGTAAAACCCTGCTGCTGCCGCTTTGTACGGGAAGATGAATGTAGTTGCAGATATTATCATACTTGGCAATAGTAAACAATACATCATCCGTAATATCTTTTGGATGTGAAGTAGAAAATCGTACACGAAGTTCTGGTGATATCAATGCCACCTTTTCCATCAACATCGCGAAGCTTACGGTTTCTTCTTTTTGCTCATCTATCCAGTAATAACTATCTACGTTTTGTCCGAGTAATGTTACTTCGCGGTAGCCGTCATTGAATAACTCTTCGCATTCTTTAACGATAGAATAGGCATCTCTGCTTCTTTCGCGGCCGCGTGTAAATGGTACTACGCAAAATGCACACATATTGTTACAGCCGCGCATAATGCTTACAAAAGCCGTAACACCATTACTGTTTAAACGAACAGGAGCAATATCAGCATATGTTTCATCACGACTTAATAGTACGTTGATCGCTTTTTGTCCTGTTTCGGCTTCTTCAATTAAGCCGGGCAATGTGCGATAAGCATCAGGTCCGACAACCATATCCACCAATTTCTCTTCCTCAATAAATTTTGATTTTAATCTTTCGGCCATGCAGCCTAATACGCCAACCATCAAACCCGGATTCGTCTTTTTGAATTTGCGAAATTCCGTCAATCTTTTGCGGACTGTCTGTTCCGCTTTTTCTCTGATGGAACAAGTATTGATAAAAATAAGATCGGCTTCTTCAACATTTTTTGTTGCGCCAAAACCATTCTCTTGTAAAATGGAAGCTACTACTTCGCTATCGGCAAAATTCATGGCGCAGCCATAACTTTCTATATAAAAATGCTTTTTAAATAGTGCAGGCGTTATTGCCAAAGGAGCAAATGCTTCTCCTTGCCGGGTTTCGTCGTGTATTTTTGCATCAGTATTCAATAAACTTTCCATCACCAAAAATTAGGTGGCAAAGATAGTTAAATAGGAGAGAATTGTGACAGGATGACAGGAATTAACCTTTTTTTTCTGAAGTATTGATTGTAGAAGGGGAATCTTTTTCAATTGATTTCTTGTCAAAAAACAACATTTTAATAGCAACGATCAGCATAAAAATGGCGAATACCTTTTTTATTGTATCCTGCGGTAAAACAAGCGCTATTTTACTGCCAACAAAGCCACCAACAATAAAACCTGCAGATATTATCAAAGCGATCTTAATATCAATATAGCCGTGTTTATAATATTCCATCACGGCTAATATACCTACGGGTAAAAGTAAGATGGCCAGAGAAGTTCCCTGGGCCATCTTTTGAGAAAATTCGAGAAAAAGAACAAGTGCAGGCACGATAATTAATCCGCCACCTACGCCTACAAATCCGCTAAGCATGCCAGATGCTACGCCGATCAATATAAGTATGATCCAAATTTGTATACTCATACCTTCTTTTTTAGACATGATTATTTTTGAGGATAGGTCTTTTTATATAGATCAACAGCTTCTTCAATAACTTTATAAGCACCTTCTTTATCCTGGAAATCATCGATCAACACGATCTTGTTTTCCAAGGCTTTGTATTGCTCAAAGTAGTTTTTTAGAACGGCGATAAAGTGTTTAGGTAATTCATCAATATTAGTGATATGGTTTACTGTAGGATCTTTAGTTGCTACTGCGATGATCTTATCATCTTTTTCGCCATTATCGATCATTTGCATATTGCCAATAACCGTAGCTTCTACTAAACAAAGCGGTTGAATGCTTTCAGAACACATTACCAATATATCCAACGGATCATGATCCTGACCTAATGTTTGCGGTATAAAACCGTAATTGATAGGGTAGTGAAATGATGAATAAACAACCCTGTCTAATTTTAATAACCCTGTTTCTTTATCAATCTCATATTTAGCGCGTGAGCCCTGAGGAATTTCAATTAAACCATTTACAATTGCAGGAGCTTTTTTACCATAATGAGCCCCGTGCCATGGATGAAGAACATGTTGTAGCATACTGTGTTAGATATTTATTAGTTAGATGATGTAGTAGTGTATTTAAAATCGATCTTCCATTGCCCGTTAACCCTTACCACTTTTATTTCCATCGGCTTATTCATGTATGAGTTTGAATAATTGATAACGGAGGTAGAATCATTCAGATCTGTATATTTATTGATCGTATAATCAGATGCTTTGTAATTATCTTTTGTTTCATCCGGCAATCTTTTGAAAAATGCTTTGTAAGAATCATACGTTTCAACATTCACTGTGTCTTTATATAATAGATCTTCTGCATCATTAAAATTTCCATCCAAAGTTGTTCTTATAAAGAGTCTGCCTGTATCTAAAGCTGTTGTAGGTTTATCATTTTTACTATGGCAGGAAATAAGTATAATGCTAACAAGAAAAATGCTGAAAATATTCTTTATCATGATGTTCGATTTGTGAAAGCAAAAGTAGTGAAAGTAATGGGTAATGGTAAATTGCTTAATAGTTGTATTGTTAAATTGTTTAAAAAGCAAATGTAGCCAGGCTTGTGTAAAATGTAAAAAATAAGAGGCAGTTTATAGCTGCCTCTTCAAATAACAATTTATCAATTCAACAATGTATCAATTTTAATTATCCTTGTCTTTATCATACGCTTTGATAATAGCTTTTACCAATTTATGTCTTACCACATCTTCTTCATCCAATTCAATATGCGCGATACCCTCTACATTTTTTAAGATGCGTAAAGCTTTGTCGATACCGCTGCGTTGGTTTTTAGGAAGATCGACCTGTGTAGGATCACCGGTAATAATTGCTTTTGCATTAGCGCCAATACGCGTAAGGAACATTTTTAATTGTCCGTCGTTTGTATTTTGAGCTTCATCCAAAATAATGAAAGCATTATCTAACGTACGACCACGCATATATGCTAAAGGTGCAATCTCAATTGTTCTGGTTGTCATAAAATACGCCAGTTTATCTGCAGGGATCATATCATCCAATGCATCGTATAGAGGGCGTAAATATGGATCAATTTTTTCTTTTAGATCGCCCGGTAAAAAACCAAGACTTTCACCTGCTTCAACAGCGGGCCTTGTTAGAATGATCTTTTTTACCGATTTGTTTTTAAGTGCTCTCACAGCCAATGCAACAGCAGTATAGGTTTTACCCGTACCGGCAGGTCCGATCGCAAATACGATATCATTTTTATCAACGGCGGTAACCATGCGTTTTTGGTTAATGGTTCTTGCTCTTACGGTTTTTCCGTTAGGGCCAAATACCAAAACATCATTTGGGTTGCGTTCAATAAAATTATCAATTGTGGGCTGATCATCTCCGCCTAATATTTGCTCGAAATAATTTTCGCTCATTTGTCCGTTACGTTCAATGTATTGGATGATGAGGTTTATTTTTTCTTTTGCATCAACAATTTGCTCGGGAGCGCCACTTAATTTTACCTGTGTACCTCGACTAAGAATTTTAAGTAAAGGGAATTTCTTTTTAAGAATGTCTAATTTGTCATTGTTAACGCCAAAAAATTCAAGAGGGTTAACTGTTTCTAGGTTGATGATGGCTTCTGTCAAAGTGCTTTTGGTTTAATGTTTTCTTAAGATTGTTACAGTGTTTTTATTTGCGTTCCTCTTATCTCAAATTTAATCAATCGGCACTGGAATAGCAACACAATATTTATCAACACTATGTTAAGATTGAGTAAAAAGAAAATCCCGCCGAAGAATCAGCAGGATTCGATTTAATCCTTAAAAACAATAAATATTTGCATGTATATATAAACTGTTATTACAACTGTATTAATGCATTAATCGTGCCGTATTTATCAGGCTGAGTAATGATTTTAAGTGAAAATGAGTGGTATGAAAAACGGCTGATTAACGATATAAATATTAGTGAATTCGATCTCCGCGAATTTCAAGGGAAAGAATCATTTCTTTCTCATAATTGAGCCATTGTTGCCAACGTTTTCTTACTATCTTTTTATCGATATAGGTTTCGGCAAGCTCAAGAAAAAGTGTGTAGTGGCCGGCCTCGCTTTCCATAAAACGGCGGTAAAAATTGCGAAGGTATTTGTCATCCAATCCTTCACTCAGTCTTTTAAAACGTTCGCAGCTCCTTGCTTCCACAAGTGCCATTATTAGCATTTGATCTAAAAAGCGTTCGTCCGGTCCGCCGCCTTTCACCTGGAATTCGATCAGTTTATTTACGTATTCATCTTTACGCTGTTTACCTAATCGTAATTTCCGTTTATTGATCTCCGTTAATACCAAACGAAAATGGCCCCATTCTTCCGTCACTAACGGACTTAACGCAGCCACTACTTTTTCTTTATCGAAATTTTTTTGAACGAGTGAAATGCAAGTGAGGGCAGCCTTTTGCTCGCAATAAGCATGGTCAGTTAAAATTTCTTCTAAATGTATTTTGGTAAGATCTACCCAACGAGGATCTGTAGGTAATTGTAACCCAAGAATATTTTTAACATCCTCACTATGTTTTTCCATTATGCGAAATTAAGTGAGGATGGTAAAAATGCAATTATTTAATACTGTTTATAAACAAAAAAGTAACCTCCACCCGTATTAAAAGTACCGGAACCCCATGTGCCTTCCATATAAGTAAATGAAGTATTAATGATCGATATCGTTGAAAACGTATTTGAAGGATTATTTAAGTAAGAGTAGGTGGTTGTAACGGTATCACCTGATACTATATAAGTGCCTTCTGCCGGAGGAATGGCTGTTGTGTCAAAATATCCGGGTGTGGTAATATCATTGTCATATACTCTTACAGTACCATTGCTTCTAAATAAAAAATCCATTTGAAAGCCTGGGTAATCAGTATTATTTCCAATTGCTCCTACATAAAAACCAACAATAGTTATAGGATGTTGAATGGTATCTATTATTCTGGTAGTATCTTTTATTCTAAAAGTATCACCTATTCTTATCGTATCATTTATGAGTGTAGTATCTTTTGTCGTAGATGTATTGGTAATGTTTTCTTTTTTACAAGAGACAAATATAATTGACACTATAAAGAGCGTTGTAAATATGGAGAGGATATTTTTCATATATTATTTTGAGTAGTATTATTGTTTGTGTGCAATGTTTACAAATGTGCCACTAGTCTGAAGACCTTCACCAATTGTTCCTTGATAAAATAAAAAGCTGCTATCTAATGTTCCCTGCGTTGAATAAAGCTGACCTGCTACATTGAACTGAGTCGCGAGAGCTAATCCTAATATGCGATAAACACCGTCTCCTTTAAAAGGAGCGGCTGCTGTATCGGCATCGGAGCCTTCTATATATACTCTTAGAGTGCCATCACTTTTGAATAAAAAGGAGAATTCATATGAAGGATCAAAGCCCGGGTTATTAAATGTTCCGGGCCAAAAACCAATAATGCTCGAAGGATATACACTATCCCTTATCAGTGTAGAATCTGTTGTTGTTGTTGAATCTCTTATTACGGTTGTATTAATTATAGAAGTGTCCTTTATGTAAACTGTATTTGTAACAGTTTCTTTTTTACAGGATATAAATATTACTGCAAAAATAAATGCTAGCGTAAATAATGTAAAGATGTTTTTCATGCTGATCTGTTAAAAATAAGACATTAAAATAATGGATTGCAAGGCTATCAGTGGGTATCGGATTCATAAAGCTACAACAAATTTAATATTTCATTATATTTCCTTGTATAATTAACAAGAGGATAAATATCTAAAAAAAGCAGCTTGCAAAATATATTTACCTAATTTAGGTGTATAAATATTCTTATGAAAGTCTTGCCATTTTTAATTAGTTCTGCAGTAACAGTTGGGTTAATTGTAACATTAAATACGAACCTTGTTTTACCGGCACCTTTAGGAGGTTTGTTGAGCCCGCAACAGGGTATCTGGCAAAATGCCGAAGATGATAATTATAACTTTAGTACCGATCTTAAATTTCCTCAATTGAAAGGAAAAGTAAATGTGTATTTAGATGATCGCCTTGTGCCACATGTTTTTGCCGAAAAAGAGAATGATGTATATTTTGTTCAAGGATATATCCACGCTAAATTTCGTTTATGGCAAATGGAGCTGCAAACATTGGCCGCTGCCGGAAGAGCCAGTGAAATAATTGGTGATAAAGCCTTAGCGCACGATAGAGAGTTCAGAAGATTGGGAATGGTGTATGCCGCAGAAATTTCTGAAAAGGAAGTAGAAAAAGATCCTGTGATCAAAGCAGAATGCGATGCTTATACCGCTGGCGTAAACGCTTATATTGATAATCTTACCGAGAGTCAATTACCTATTGAATATAAATTGCTTGGGTATAAACCAGAGCATTGGAACAATCTTAAAACAGCCTTGTTCTTAAAATATATGTCATACGATCTTGCCGGACATGAAGATGATTTTGAAATGACAAATGCAAAAAGTTTTTTTAGTCCGGAAGATTTTGATAAATTATTTCCATTGGTGCAGGATTCTTTAGATCCGATCATTCCCAAAGGAACGGTTTTCGATAGTGCTAAAGTAAAACCGGTAGCTCCCGCGAATGTTGATTCTGTCTATTTTAATAATAAAGATCTGGCCGATGTGCAGGAAGAAAAACCTGATCGCGATAATGGGAGTAATAACTGGGCCGTAAGTGGCTCTAAAACAAGAAGTGGCGCACCTATTTTATGTAATGATCCGCATCTTGGTTTAAATCTGCCATCGCTTTGGTTTGAAATGCAATTATCTACGCCAACATTTAACGCTTATGGTGCAACTTTCCCCGGAGCGCCGGGTGTTGTGATAGGGTTTAATGATAGTGCAGCATTTGGTTTTACAAATGGCGGAAGAGATGTGCGGGATTATTATGAGATCAAATTTAAAGATGACAGTCGTAAGGAATATTGGTTTGATAGTGCCTGGAAGAAAACTGATTTTAGAGTTGAAGTGATCAAGATAAAAGGCAAGCCGGATTATTTAGATACTGTTGCGTACACAATTTTTGGTCCGGTGATGTATGATAAAAGCTATACAGGAGGAAGAACTAACAATAATAAAAATTATGCAGTTCGTTGGAAAGCACACGATCCAAGCAATGATCTTCGCACATTTTATATGTTAGATCGTGCAAATAATTATGCCGATTATAATGCTGCAATTACCAACTTACATACACCGGGACAAAATTGTGTATTTGCCTGTAAGAACGGTGATATTGCTATACGTGCTCAAGGAGAATTTCCTGCAAAATGGAAAGGGCAGGGAGATTTTGTAATGCCGGGTACAGACAGCAGTTACATGTGGCAGGGAATGATACCGCAAGATGAAACACCCTTTCAATATAATCCTGCAAGAGGTTTTGTAAGCAGCGCCAATCAAAAACCAACAGATTCAACTTATCCATATTATTTAGGCAGAGATTATCCTGAGTATCGTGGTTTGTATATTAACAGAAGGTTGACTGAATTGAATGATATAACCGTTCAGGATATGATGGATCTGCAGACAAGCGAATATGATGTTTTTGCGGAGATGGCTGCGCCGATCTTTTTAAAAAATATGAAAGAAGATGAACTGAATGCGGGGGAGAAAAAATATTTTGACATTTTAAAAGACTGGGATTTTACAGATGATGCTAATGCAAAAGGCGCAACCGTATTTAATATTTTATGGAAACAATTTACAAAAGTTGTGTATGATGATGAGTATGCGAATGCCCCGAAACTGATCATGCGCCCTTATGAAAGTACTTTATTAGAGAGTGTATTGCGTGATACCACCTATAAGTTTTTAGATAATGTTGAAACGGATAAAGTAGAAACATTAGGAGATGATGTAACAGAAGCATTAAAAAAAGCAACGGTGGAATTAGATAAAGCTGATAAGGAAGGCAAATTAGAATGGGCAAAATATAAGGATACACATATCAGTCATCTTACAAAATTAGAGGCATTTAGCAGTTTGCATTTGCCAATTGGTGGAGGAACATATTGTGTTAGTGCTGTAAAAGCGGATCATGGTCCAAGCTGGAGAATGGTTGTTAGTCTTAAACCGCAAACTGAGGCCTATGGTATTTATCCCGGCGGACAAAGCGGCAACCCTGGCAGCAAATATTACGATAATTATATAGATAAGTGGGTGGCAGGAAAATACAATATTCTTTGGATGATGCAGAAGGGGCAGGAAACCGATCAACGCATAAAATGGAAAATGACTTTTAGTAATTAGCTAATTGCCGGTTAAACCATTTAACTATTAAACTATTAAACCATTAAACAAAAATGAAATTTTTAATCTCTTTAATATTAACAGCTTTATTAAGTTTTGCCATCTGTCTTTATTGTCCATGGTGGAGCATTGCTATTGTCGCATTCGTTGTTGCAGCGCTAATTCCGCAAAATCCGTTTGTGTCTTTTTTGACAGGATTTTTTGCGTTATTTATTTTATGGTTTTCTTTAACCTTATATATTAGCAATAATAACGAACATATATTGGCGCACAAAGTAGCTGTCATTATTTTAAAATCTGATAATCCCTTTGTATTAATAATAATGACTGCAGTAATTGGGGCTTTAGTAGCAGGCTTTGCTGCATTAACCGGAAGTTTCGCACGATCAACTAAAAAATGATCGTTGTTGTAAGTTTAATTTTTCAGTAACGAAATCAAAGGTAATTTCGTTGCAACCTAAATTTGCAATGCGTAAATTATTATTGCTTCTTTTTATTGGTATTTCTCTTCATTCATTTTCACAAAAAATTTACGGAGTTGTTTATAATGCTACCGGCGACCTATTGCCGTATGCTTCTATAAATATTAAGGGTACTACTATTGGTACCAGTGCAAATAGTACAGCAAAATATTCAATTAGAATTGCACCGGGTAATTATACACTAGTTTGTCAGTATATAGGTTTTGGCGTGCAAGAAAAAAAAGTAACGCTTACGGATAGTAGTGATGAAGAAATTGTATTTGTATTAAAAGAACAAAAACTAGCATTAAAAGAAGTTGTTGTAAAACGCAATGGGGAAGACCCCGCATACGAGATCATCCGACAGGCAATAAAAAAACGATCATATTATAATAGGCAGGTGAGATCTTTTCAGTGTGATCTGTACACCAAAAATATAATAAAGCTTCGTCATTTGCCTGAGAGAATATTGGGACAAAAAATACCGGACGATTATAAAGCTGCTATGCGTTTAGATTCAACCGGTCAAGGTATTATCTATTTGTCGGAATCGACGGGGAAAATATTTTCCAAACAACCGGATAAATTTAAAGTAGAAATAAAAAAGAGTAGGGTGAGCGGCAATGGAAACTTTGGGTTCACATTTCCAACGTCCATTAATTTTTATCAGAACAATGTAACTATTTATAGTGATCGACTTAATCCTCGAGGTTTTGTTTCGCCAATTGCTGATGGAGCCATCAAGTTTTACAAATTCAAATATCTTGGTAGTTTTTGGGAAGATGGCAAAGAGATCAACAGTATTCGGGTTACGCCACGCAGAAGTTATGTTCCGTTGTTTTCAGGCGTTATTAATATTTCCGAAGATGATTGGCGCATTCATAGTGTGGACCTATCACTGACTGTAAAACAATCATTGGAGTTTTTAGATACATTACAGATCACCCAGTTTTATATTCCAATAAATAAAAATGTATGGCAACTTAAAAATCAATTGTTGCATTTCGATTTTCAAAAATATTCGATAGATGCTATTGGGAATTTTATAAGTGTTTATTCAAAGTATACGATCGATCCACAATTACCTAAGAACTTTTTTAATAATGTTGTTATTAAATATGATACAGGCGTAAATAAAAATCCCGCAACTTATTGGGATAGCACTCGTCCTGTACCTTTAGAAAAAGAAGAGATGAAAGACTATCAGGTAAAAGACAGCTTGTATGAAATAGAAAAGGATTCTGCTTTAAGCAAAACAACTATTGACTCATTAAGAAAAAGAGAAGGGGCTCTAAAATTCTACAGAGTTTTTTTGAAAGGCATTGATAGAATGCATTACAGCCAAACCTTTCCTTATAGATATTCGATAGATCCGCTATTGCAAAAAGTAGAATATAATTTAGCCGAAGGATTGGTTGTAAATGTTAACGGCCATTTCAATAAAAAATTTGAAAAAATAAATTCAAATCTTTCAATTGACCCAGCCATTCGTTATGGGTTTAGCAATACGCATTTAAATGCCTGGACGAATATTACGCTTAAAACAAAAAGATTTAAGAATGGAAAAATGACAAGAGAAACCTGGAATTTGTCAGGAGGAAAAAGAGTGAGCCAGTTTAATAAAGACTGTCCTATTACACCAGATATTAATACCATCAGTACTTTGTTATCCGGTAAAAACTTTATGAAGACTTATGAAAATTATTTTGCGAATATCGGGTTTTCAAAAGTATATGATAATGGGGTACATATTGGCATTAATGGTTTGTATGAAGATAGGGTGCCATTAAATAACAGTACTAATTTTGTTTTGCTACCGCAAGATACGATCCATATTACACCTAATTATCCCAATGAAAAAATATCGGCTCAGTTTACAAGGTATCAGGCCTTTCTTTTAAATATGGATATTAGTTATCAACCAGGACAAAAATTTATTCAGTATCCCAATAGCAAAGTTTCTTTAGGATCAAAATATCCAACGCTTAGTGCTAATTATACAAAAGGGATCAAAAATATTTTTAGCAGCGATGTTGATTTTGATAAATGGAATTTCTCAATAAAAGGTGATCTTAATTTTAAACTTGCCGGATTATTAAAATATAATTTTATAATAGGTGGATTCTTAAATACTAATTCAGTCTTTATACAAGATTATGATCACATCAATGGTAATGAATATTTTGCAGCAAGCGCATATTTAAATAGTTTTCAATTGGCCGATTATTACACTTACAGCAATACGGCCGGCTTTTTTAGCGAAGGGCATCTTGAATATCATTTGAACGGATTGATTACAAATAAAATTCCCATATTTAATCGATACGACTGGAATTTGATAATAGGATCTAATACATTTTATATAGACAGAAATGGTAATTACACTGAAGTATTTGTAGGTGTTGAGAATTTCTTACACATTTTTAGAATAGATGTAATAGCCAGTTACAAAGATGGCAAAACCGCAGAAACAGGCTTAAGGCTTGGTACACAAGGGTTATTAGGTGGACAAAATAAATTCGGAAGGCAACAGAATCCGTTTAAGTTTTAATTTCATTTGCTTTACTCTCCCCATAGATCTCTTTTGTCATTCTGAGCGAAGCGAAGAATCTAATCATTTATTATCATTCTCTTATTCAAGAATAAGATGCTTCGTTCCTCAGCATGACAAAACATCGTTCTCTTATTAATCATAAAATTGTATTTTTGCAAAACATTTGGTTTGCCCTGCAAGCATCCAACTTTTAAAAGTTTTCCGACTAAAGCCGGAATCAAATTTATTTTATGTCATTATACAATCGTATCTCCCAAACGGAGCTTAAAAAAATGTTGTACGCCGAAACGGAACATCGTACAACAATCTCTTTCTACCAATATTTTCCTGTTGAAGATTGTAAGCAATTCAGAGATGAGTTATACCTGAACCTCGATGCATTAAAAGTGTTTGGCAGAATTTATATTGCACAGGAAGGTATCAACGCGCAGATAAGTGTACCTGATAGTAATTTCGATGCACTAAAAAATTACTTGTATTCTGTTAAGGCACTTAATGGTATTCGTCTAAACGTTGCCATTGATGATGATGGAAAATCTTTTTGGGTACTGAAAATAAAAGTGCGCGATAAGATAGTTGCAGATGGCATTACTGATCCAGAATTTAGCATGGAGAAAAAAGGGAAATATGTTAATGCCACACAAATGAATGAATTGCTGCAGGATGATAATACCATTGTGATCGATATGCGCAATCACTATGAATATGAAGTGGGACATTTTGTAAAAGCAGTAGAAATACCGAGCGATACGTTCCGTGAGCAACTACCAATGGCTGTTGAAATGATGAAGGAACATAAAGATAAAAACATCATTATGTATTGCACCGGAGGTATTCGTTGTGAAAAAGCAAGTGCTTATATGTTACACAATGGGTTTAATAATGTGTTTCATTTAGAAGGCGGCATTATTAATTATGCAAAACAAGCTAAAGAAGAAAAGATCGAAAGTAAATTCATCGGAAAGAATTTTGTGTTTGATAATAGGCTGGGAGAGCGGATAACAGAAGATATCATATCTCAATGCCATCAATGCGGACAACCTGCTGATACGCATACAAATTGTAAAAATGATGGCTGCCATATTTTATTTATCCAATGCGAAGCATGTGCAACGAAATTTGATGGTTGTTGTAGCGAAGAATGTCAGACAGTGTATAATCTTCCGCAAGAAACACAAAAAGAAATGCGCAAAGGAATTGATAAAGGGAATATGGTTTTCAATAAATCAAAACATAGATTAAGGCCAAGGTTATAGAACGCAGATTATTATGATCTTTATGATTTATCATGATTGATCTTACTAATCTGCGTTCCATCAATATCTACTTATTTTGCCAATGCAACAATATCCTTAGAATCAAGAATAGGTTTGCCATAACCTTTTGTTACAGTATGTATCATTGCTAACCCAAGCTCTTGTAAAGTACAAACGTTTGCGGGCATTAATTTTTTAAGTAAGGGATACATCCAATCTATATAAGCATATAATTTTTGTGTATTCTTCAATCCTTTTGTAGGGTGTATATAACCCGGGCGAAACATATATGCCGCTTTAAACGGCAGGCCCAATAAATGATTTTCCGTTCTGCCTTTTACTCTTGCCCACATTGATTTTCCTTTTTCTGTGCTATCAGTTCCTCCACCAGAAACATAACAGAATACCATATCGCTGTTGTATTTTACAAGTGTATCAGCCACATGTGTGGTAAGATCGTAAGTAAGTTTTGTGTATTCAGGTTCTTTCTTTCCCAGAGATGTTACACCTAAACAAAAAAAGCAGGCATTGTAATTTTGTAATTGTGATTCAATAGGAGAAAAATTATAAAAATCTGAATGAATAATTTCTTTCAATTTTGGGTGTGTTACTCCGCATGGTTTTCTGTTGATGACCAATACTTGTTCAACTTCGTCGCTTAGCAAACATTCGTGCAATACGCCTTCGCCTACCATTCCTGTTGTTCCTGTTATGATCGCTCTTACTTTCATACTATGCGCCTATCTTTTTTAATGCTGCTGTTATTCTTTCTTCAGTTTCTTTATCACTTAATTCTTCCGGTACAAATTTTTCGCCAATTACTTTTTCGTAAAGCTCAATATAGCGGTTACTGATAGTGCTTATCCATTCATCATTCATTTCAGGAACTGTTTGTCCTTCTTTGCCCATAAAATTATTTGCTATCAGCCATTCTCTTACAAATTCTTTACTTAATTGTTTTTGTCTTTCGTTTGCGGCTTGTCTTGCTTCATAACCATCTGCGTAAAAATACCTTGATGAATCCGGTGTATGAATTTCGTCCATCAAATAAATTGTATTACCAATTTTTCCGAATTCATATTTTGTATCAACCAATATCAGTCCTTGTTTGGCAGCCATTTCTTTTCCTCTTTGAAAAAGAGCATACGTGTACTTTTCTAAAATTATATAATCGCCTTCACTAACAATACCTCTATCTATAATATCTTCTCTTGAAATATCTTCATCGTGCCCAACATCAGCTTTGGTAGATGGAGTAATGATCGGTGTAGGAAAATAATCGTTTTCTTTTAATCCATCAGGCATTGTAACACCACATAATGTTCTTGATCCGCTGCTATAAGTGCGCCAGGCATGTCCTGTTAAATTACCTCGTATCACCATTTCCACACGAAAAGGTTCGCAGCGTTTTCCAATAGCACTATTAGGTGTTGGGGTATTTATTAACCAATTCGGGCAAATATCTTTAGTGGCTATAAGCATATATGCTGCTATTTGGTTTAAAACCTGTCCTTTATAAGGTATCGGACGTGGTAATATAACATCAAAAGCAGAAATACGATTGCTTGCAACCATTACCAGTAAATTGGTTGAAATGCTGTACACATCGCGTACCTTTCCTTTATAGAAATTCGTTTGTTGAGGAAACTGAAATTTTGCCATGTTGCAAATTACCTGCAACGAACTTGAAATACCCAATTTATATTGCCCAAGATTTCAACAACTGGGTATAAATTTTGTTACAATAAATGCCATACCTGCTCGTTATATAATTAATTAAAAATTGCAATATGAAAAAGAACCTTAGTTACGTATGTACTTTGGTATTGGTCAATTTTTTATCTATATCCGCTTTTGCCCAAACCATTACCCTTACCGGAAACGTAAAAAACAGTGATTCGAAAGAAAATATCCCTTCAGTATCTGTTACAGTAAAAGGAACGACTAATGGGACGGTTACTGACGCGAAAGGAAATTTCAAGATCGATATTGTCGATTTTCCTGTCACCTTATCTTTTTCCAGTATAGGATATGAAACGCAGGAAATTACTGTACGTAATTCATTAGATGTAATTCATGTAGCCTTTAAAGCTTCCGGTACATTAGGACAAGAAGTTGTTGTTGCGGCAACACGTTCTGAAGTTAAAACTCTTGAAACCCCTGTTACTATTGAAAGAATGAGTAAAGCAATGGTGCTTGAAACCCCTGCGCCATCTTTTTATGATGCCATTGCGAATTTAAAAGGTGTGGATGTTGTTACTTCTTCCATTCTGTTTAAAACGCCCGGCACACGTGGTTTTAACGGTAGTGGTAACCTGCGTATGAATCAATTGGTTGACGGAATGGATAACCAGGCGCCCGGTTTAAATTTCTCCGTTGGTAATATTGTTGGATTGAATGAATTAGACGTTGATAATGTTGAATTATTGCCCGGTGCATCTTCAGCATTATATGGCTCGGGTGGTATGACGGGAACTTTATTGATGACGAGTAAAGATCCGTTTAGATTTCAGGGGTTTAGCGCACAAATAAAAGAAGGTGTAAATCATATCGGTGATCCTTACTCGGGAGCTGCTCCTTACGATGATTATGCTATACGTTTTGCAAAAGCATTTAATAATAAATTCGCTTTTAAAATTACTTCAGAATACACGCGTGCTAAAGATTGGTATGCCAGTGATTATAGAAATTATAGTTCACTGTTGGGGCAACCGATAGCAGGAGACAGGACACAACCTGATTACAATGGTATAAATACTTATGGTGATGAAAGTGCTTATTTTAATGTGCAACAACAATTAAAAAATGCAGCTGCACAAGCGATTGCAGGAGGTAATCCAGGCTTAGGAACTCAGTTAAATTCTTTGGCTGCAGCAACTCCTGCTAATTCGGGCGTTACGCGTACCGGTTATGCAGAAAATGATCTAACTAATCACAAAGCGTATAATTTTAAAACATCCGCGGGTTTGTATTATAAATTAAGGGAAGCTACAACAGTAAGTCTTACAGGCAATTTTGGTACTGCCAGTACTGTTTATCAGGGAACAGATATGTATCAGTTAAAAGATGTAGCAATTGGTCAATACAAAGCGGAAGTTGCAGGCAGACGTTTTTATGTAAGAGCATATACTACACAAGAAAATGCCGGTTCATCTTATGATATGGTAGCTACTGCAACTTTATTAAATGAAGCATACGCACCAACTGCGACAGTGTGGGCACCTACTTACATGAACGCCTATACGCCGGCATTTGCGGCAGCATTAGCGGGGGGACAAACGCCTCAACAAGCATATATTACCGCCAGTAATGCAGCAAGAGCTCAAGCTGATGCTAACAGATTACAACCGGGAACTGCTGCCTTTAATAAGGCTTCAGATTCTCTAAAAAGTATTGCTATTCCAAATGGAGGAAAGTTCAATGACAAAACAAATTTGTATGTTGGTGAAGCAATGTATGATTTCTCGGACTATATAAAATGGGTTGATATTATGGTAGGGGCATCTACCCGTGAGTTTGTTTTAAATTCTCACGGAACCATTTTTGCAGATACAGCGGGAAGAATTGATATTAATGAAACCGGCGCTTTTATACAATTACAAAAAGGGTTTCTTGACAGTACTTTAAAAATAACATTGGCCGGTCGTTATGATAAGAACTCAAATTTCAACGGTCGCTTTACACCTCGTGCAACAGCTGTGTATGAAATAGCGCCTAATAATTTTATTCGTGCTTCTTATCAAACAGCCTATCGTTTTCCATCAACACAAAACCAATATATTGATCTGCAAACAGGATCGGCCCGTTTAATTGGTGGGTTGCCACAATTTATTGATGAGTATGGTTTAAGAACAAATACATACGATACAGCATCTTTAAATAAATATGCTGCAACAGGTGTTCCGCCAACGCAATACCAATTCAAACAATTTAAACCTGAAACTGTTGAGTCTTATGAGTTCGGGTATAAAACATTGATCAATCATAAATTATTGATAGATGTGTATGGCTTTTTTGCGCAGTACACCGATTTTATTGGCTTGACTGTCTTGGTAAAAGATCCGTTCACGCAGCCTCAGACCGCAGCGAATACTTTCGGAATTTATACTAATAGCTCGAATAAAGTAAATACAGTAGGTGCGGGACTTGGAGTAGATTATTTACTTGCTAAAGGTTTTATTGCTTCAGGAAATATAGCGTATAATGATTTGTCGAATAATGACAATACTATTCAGACAGATTTTAATACGCCCAAAGTAAAGTTCAATATTTCATTGGCTAATTACACCATTAAAAAAGTGTATGGTTTTAATGTGACATATCGTTGGCAACAAAGCTATGACTATCAGTCTTCTTTTATAAGTGGTACAACACCGGCTTTCGGAACCCTGGATGCGCAAATAAGCAGGAAGCTTCCGAGATTATTTCATAGTATGATAAAAATTGGTGCAACCAATTTGTTGAACAAATACTATGTTGATGCAATCGGCAACCCGTCGATAGGAGGGTTGTATTATATTAGTTTAGGAATTAATGTTTTTTAAAAGATAGTTAAGGTTTTTATTTTCCTAAGTCGGCATTGTTTTTGAATTATATGTTAGAGATTAATATTTACAAATTAATTAAAACATATCTTATGGTTGATACAGAGATCAAGGATAGTCTGACAAGATTAGAAGAAGCCTATATTAACTCTTTTGAGTATAAAAATATTTCCCGTGAAAAAAACTGGATCATAGTAGGACTAGTTACCACATTACTGACTATAATAACCATATTGGTTTTTGTTATATGATGAAGTATGTTTTAGTTGTATAAAACTAAAAGGGGTACCTAGGTGATTTTTGTAGTAAAAAAATACTATTTTCATAAAAGTTTTCATAGGGTACGGATTAAAAACGGGTAGAAGTTTCAACTTCAAGCCCTATTTTTTTATACTTTTTACCTGTCATTACAATCTCATTAAGGTCATTTTAAAAAATAAAGGACTGTAGAAACAGTCCTTACAATTTAGTAGTGTACGGAATTTTTATCTGCATTACTTACTCATATACTTCTATTTGATCCGAAAGGTTGGGTAGTAAATAAGAAAAAAAATATTTTTTATTTATTGATTCTCTGGATATAGGAAAAATTAATATTGAATTCTATGAATCACAAAATGTGCTGGGGTATAACAAAGAAGCCGAAAAGGTAGACTTGTTGTCCCTTTGCGGCTTCTTTGTGTATTTTGGAGAGTCTATTTTTTATACATTAAATCTAAAGTGCATTACGTCGCCATCCTGCACTAAATATTCTTTGCCTTCAATTCTTAATTTGCCATTATCACGACAAGCGGCTTCAGATTTATACGTAACAAAATCATTGTAGGCAATTACTTCTGCTTTAATAAAACCTTTCTCAAAATCAGTATGGATAACACTTGCAGCTTGCGGTGCTTTCCATCCTTTTTGTATTGTCCAGGCTCTTACTTCCTGCACGCCTGCAGTGAAATAAGTATATAGATCTAATAATTTATAAGTAGAATGGATCAATCTGTCTAGAGCAGGTTCAGTCATTTTATATTCTTCCATGAACATCGCTTTATCATCCGCATCTTCAAATTCCGCGATCTGCGCTTCGATGGCGTTGGTCATTACAATAACTTCCGCACCTTCTTTTTTAACAGCAGTTTTTAATGCTTCTGAATATTTGTTACCAGTGTGCATGCTAGCTTCATCAACATTGGCAACATATAGAACAGGTTTATCAGTTAATAAGAAAAGATCTGCAACTGCTAATTTTTCTTCCTTTGTTAAGCCTAACCCTAAAACATTTTTACCATCATTCAATTGTTTTTGGCATCTTACTAGTACATCATATTCACCTTTTAATTTAGGATCCGACTTAAGTAACTTTTCTGTCTTAGCTAATTTCTTTTCAACACTTTCCATGTCCTTCAGCTGCAATTCTGTTTCAATAATATCTTTATCGCCAACAGGATTAATAGGGCCTTCATCTCTTAAAATATTTTCATCTTCAAAACAACGAATTACTTGTATGATGGCATCTACTTCACGAATATTTGCTAAAAACTTATTACCTAAACCTTCACCTTTACTTGCTCCGCGAACCAATCCCGCAATATCAACGATCTCGATTTGTGTAGGAACAGTTCTATCCGGTTTCACAAACTCAGCCAGTTTATTAATTCTTTGATCCGGAACATCTACCAGGCCTATATTTGGTTCAATAGTACAAAAGCGATAATTGCTTGCCTGTGCTTTAGCGCTATTGCTAACTGCATTAAATAAAGTCGATTTACCCACGTTCGGTAACCCCACAATTCCTGCTTTTAAAGCCATTTTTTTAGTTTTAAGTTGCAAATGTAAAGCAAAGTCGCAAGATATAAGTATCAGGTCGCAAGAACTGGTATCGAGAACAATGTATTAATCTTGCTGCCAAGTACTTGATACTTGCGACTTAATTACTACTTATCTTAGCGTTATAACCTTTATACTCACATATTACCATGGCATTAAGTAGGATCTGGAGTGCATTTATTATCATAGCTATTATAGCTGCAAGTTTTACCTGTTTGTTTTCAGGTAATGGCAATGATATTTATAGCAGAATGGTAGTAGGTAAGGCCGGAGATACAACGCATACAAAACAGGTTGATAGTGTTACACTTTCTTCAAAAATTGCAGCAGCGCTTATCACATCAAAAGAATATAAAGATGGTGATATTGAGTATGTAAAGACTGCGGATAATAAAATACTAACTTTTAGGGTGCAAAGTGCAGATGGTGTTTTATCTACCTGTAAAAATGCTGTTGATATTTGTATCGGTTTGATAGGAGTGATGGCGCTATTCATGGGCTTTATGGCGATTGCTGATAAAGCAGGTGGAATAAGATTTTTATCAAGAATTATCGGTCCGTTCTTTTCCAAACTTTTTCCTGATGTGCCGAAAGATCATCCTGCATTTGGACATATGATGCTTAATTTTTCTGCTAATTTATTGGGTCTTGATAATGCGGCCACACCGTTTGGTATAAAAGCGATGGAGAGTTTGCAGGAAATTAATCCTGATAAAGAAACAGCATCTAATGCACAGATAATGTTTTTGTGTTTGCATGCATCGGGCCTAACATTAATTCCTGTAAGCATTATTGCTGCAAGAGCAAAACTGGGGGCGGCTAATCCTACGGATATTTTCATTCCGTGCATGATAGCAACATTTGTTGCAACGATCGCTGCAATGCTAATTGTTTCGTATAAACAGAAGATAAAAGTTTTTCAACCGCTCATACTTGGTTGGGTATTAGGTTTGTCTTCATTGATTGCTTTGCTGGTGATATATGTTAACCGGTTGAGTCATGATAGTATGGATTCTTTTTCGGGTATGCTAAGTAATGGAATAATTTTATTAATTTTTCTTTTGATCATACTCGGTGGTTTGTATAAAAAGATAGACATCTTCGATTCATTTGTTGAAGGTGCTAAAGGAGGTTTTGAAACAGCGGTAAAAATTATTCCTTACTTAGTTGGAATGTTGGTTGCGATTAGTATGTTGCGGACCAGCGGTATTTTTGATATCATCATCAATGGCGTTACACATTTATTTGCAGCTATTGGTTTTGATACGCGTTTTGTACAAGGAATACCAACAGCATTAATAAAACCATTGAGCGGAAGCGGCGCAAGAGGAATGATGATCGACACAATGAAAGCTTCAGGCCCCGATTCTTTTGCAGGAAGATTGAGTTGTATTTTACAAGGATCTTCTGATACTACTTTTTATGTGGTGGCTGTTTACTTTGGAGCGGTATCAATTAAGAACACACGTTACTCGATTGGAGCAATGTTGCTGGCGGATTTTGTGGGGATTGTTACGGCTATTGGGTTAGCTTATTTGTTTTTCGGGAGTGCTGCTTATTAATTATGGAGAAACTACAAAAGTGATCGGCTGCCGTTTAAATGCAATGACATTAATTCCATCTTGAATCGCCGGTATCCATTTAGGAGACATACTTAACACCCTTATTAATTCATCTTCCATTCCGTAACCAAAATTTGTCACGGCTTTAAAATTAGCTAGTGTGCCATCCTTGTCTACAATAAATCCTATAATTACTCTATATTTTCCTACTGGCGCGCCTTTTTTAATAGGCACATTAACGTTTAAGTTTTTTCTGAAGAAATTCCGACCATGCGCTAAGGCCTCCAGGGAATCCTGCATCTACCTCAACCTTTTTTATAGGCGCATCTATTGAACTGTCAGTATTGCCTATTTGTGTATTTTTTGTTTGTGCCTGAAGTGAAACACACCAGAAGAAAAGAAATAAAATACTTAGAAATATTTTTTTTTTGTTGGCTTCATAAGAAAGTGGGGTTCTGTTTTTTATTTATGCCTACGTCTACGCACAATTCTTCTTCTAACAACAGTCCGCCCCGGTTCAGCGGCTTCGTTTTCTTCCTCTTCTTCACGTTTGCCACCATAGTTTCCAAATAGCCCGGCTAATTCTTTTGCGTGATAAATGTTGCGGTTGTATTTATTTCCTAAGATGATGATCGTTGCAGAGTCTTGTACCATTCTTATAAAAGATGCATTGCTGCCGTGCCACCAACCGTTATGATAAATTATTTTTTTGCCTGACGGAAAAACGAACATTCTCCAGCCAAGTCCGTAATTTCTTATACCTCTTCTTTCATTGCTGTATGGAGTATAGGCTAATGTTATTGTTTCAGGCTTAAATATTATACCTGTGGTTAATGCTCTGTCCCATGTTAACAGGTCCCTTGGTGTAGTGTATACGTCTTTGTCACCGTACACTTTATCTAGATACATATCCTTTTCTATTCTGCCCCTGTAATCATAACTACGGTTTGCTGTAGCCATACTATCAGGGTTAAATATAAAAGTATTGGTCATGTGTAATGGGGTAAAAAATGTTTCCTGCATATATTGAGGAAATCTTTTGCCGGTTACTTTTTCTACCAATAATGCCAACAATGCATAGTTTGTATTGCAATATTCAAAATGGGTATTAGGCGCTGTAATATCTTTTAATTCATTTTTATGACTGATCATCAACGATAGTACATCTTCATTCGTTGCAAATTTTGTTTCATCCCAATGAATATCTTCTAAAAAATAAAGATAATTAGGCAAGCCGCTTCTATGGCTCAGCATATCCTTAATGGTAACACCCGGATAATTGAATTGCGGAAAATATTTACTGAATTGATCATCCAGTTTTATAAGACTATCCTGGTATAATTTCAATACCGCCATAGCAGTAAATGTCTTAGAAACAGAGGCTATTTGAAAAGGCGTATTTTCCGTGATCACATCCTTGCCTCCAATATGCGCCATCCCTTTATATTGCTCAAATATGATATTACCATTTTTTGCTACAAGCATTCCACCATTAAAGCCGCTGTTTCTTAAACGCATATTGTACCAGGCTTCGCAACCATCATGCAAACGTTGTTTTAATGCAGGAGCAATCGGTGTAGGAGCCGGCAGGTCTAATAAAACCGGCGCAGGTATTGCTGAAAGAGTTCCGGGAACAGCCTTTAATTGGGGCTGCTCTTGCGAATCAGTAGAACTGGATCCACAGGCAGAAAGCCCGGCAATTGTAACTATAATGGCACTTAAACAAGCAATGTAAGTAAGTGACCCTAAAGTAATAGGAGTAAATTTTACCCTATTAAAAAAAGATTTTATTCCCGACAACGTAATATATTAAGAGTTAGATAGAATATATTTGCGCAAAATACGGAAGTAAATTAAATATCATGGCAGAAAAAAAAATAACCAGTTATCCTAAGGAAAAGATAAACATACTTTTTTTAGAGAATATTAGTGATGCAGCGGTAAAATATTTTAATAACGCAGGGTATTCAAGCGTAAAGAAATTAGGGGGAGCATTGAGTGAAGAGCAATTGATAAAAGAAATAAAGAATGTTCATTTATTAGGTATCCGCAGTAAAACGCAGATAACTAAAAAAGTGTTGGATGCGGCGGAAAAATTACAGGCTATCGGTTGTTTTTGTATCGGTACCAATCAGGTAGATCTTAAAGAAGCAACTCATAAAGGTATTGCAGTTTTTAATGCACCTTATAGTAATACCCGCAGTGTGGCAGAATTAGTGATTGGAGCATCTATACTTTTGATCCGAAAAATAATAGATAAAAATATTGCGGCACATCAGGGTATTTGGATGAAAGATGCCAGCGGTAGTTATGAATTAAGAGGTAAAACTTTAGGTATTATCGGATACGGAAGTATCGGTAGCCAATTAAGCGTATTGGCAGAAGGATTGGGGATGAAAGTTGTTTTTTACGATGTTGAAACAAAGCTGCCTTTAGGAAATGCTGAACAAAAAAAGACATTAAAAGATATGCTGGCCGTATCTGATATTGTTACGTTGCATGTGCCTGAATTACCGACCACAAAAAATATGATCAACAAGACCAACTTAAAATATTTCAAAAAAGGCAGCATATTGATCAACTATGCAAGAGGCGAAGTAGTTGATCTGGATGCTTTGGCTAAATATTTAAAAGAAGGTCATTTAAGCGGTGCTGCAGTAGATGTATATCCTTGGGAACCGGAAAAGAACGGCGATAAATTTACTACACCATTACAGGGCTTAAGCAATGTGATTTTAACACCACATATCGGCGGTAGCACACAGGAGGCGCAGCATAATATCGGTGAAGATGTAAGTAATAAATTGTATAAATTTCTTGAAAGAGGTATTACTACCGGTAGCCATACCACGCCAGGACTGAATTTACCACCACAAGAAAATACGCATCGTATTTTACACATACACAATAATGTACCGGGTGTATTGAGTGAAATAAATACGACACTATCTAAAAATAAGATCAATATTCTCGG
>Ga0207027_1037_pt1 | contig 29232 bp, 29 predicted proteins | sample Alteio_BWMinCont_43_FD_153280 | JGI IMG/M metagenome (GOLD analysis project Ga0207027, IMG submission 153280) | Enriched cells from forest soil in Barre Woods Harvard Forest LTER site, Petersham, Massachusetts, United States -... | ecosystem: Environmental > Terrestrial > Soil > Temperate forest >... | reverse complement strand
CTTTGCAGGTATATAATACCCACCCCTTAACCCCTCCCCGGAGGGGATTTGTTTGCAGGCTTGTATGATTTTCTTCTCCTCTACGTTGCCGGCTTTAATACCTGTTACCGCAGGCTTTTCGCCTATGGCATCATTAAAACAACCCTTGGTGTATTTGCGCTGGCTGAACGATGATACAAGATTGTTATTGGAACTGCAAGCGCCAAGCATAGTGAGGCATAGCAATATGATTAGCTTACTAATATTGAGTGGTAGTGTTTTCAAGATTCACTAAGTATATTTAATGAACAAAAACTAAAGATGCAATCGTTAACAGGCCAATTATAATACCCGCCAGGGCAAAGCCATTCGTCTTTTCATGCTCTATTAATGATACTATACACATAACAAAACCAATGGCAGCAGTTAACGTAGATAATACAACCAGGATACTGATAACTGATACCGATGTGGCAAAGACAGCACTACCGAATACAATTGAATCGAAGAAAAGTGCAAATATTATCATGGCTGCAATTCCAATAACTTCAATACCAAAGCCTTGCAAGCCAAGTTTACTTTGTTTGGGTTTGCTCTTATCATCTTCCGTAATTGCAGGTTCCAGTGTGCCTTTATTGGCAGCATCAAAATAATACAACAACCCGAAAAAGATCAGGGGTTTTGCAAAGTTTATGGGAACATACTGGGGGCCAATATATCTGTTTGTTTTGCTGATATTCGGCGCCTTGACCAAACTCACAACTGGCCTGGCCTGTACACTATGTAATATTGCGTTTTTTACCTTGTTAACTCCTTTGGGTCTGGTTTTCTTGTTATGGCTTTTTGTTATTTTCTACGTGCTTATTACAGGGAAACACATTTGGTAGGGCTAAACCGCTTCGAAAAAAATACATTATTACTATATTTGATTGAGTAATTTTCACAATCTCTTATGATATCATACCGGCAGGCACACGAGAATGATCTTGAGCTGGCATTCAGAATCAAAGAAAATTCGTTGCGGCCCTATATAGAACAGATATGGGGATGGGATGCCGCAGTACAATCAGCGTTTCACAAAAAGCAATTCAATCCGAAACGGATTAAGATAATCCTCAACAACAATAAGGAAGTTGGGTTGGTTGATGTGGAGGAAAGTATCGATACTTATTACATTGCCAATGTGCTGATAGAGCAGCCATTTCAGGGGCAGGGTATTGGCAGGAAAGTAATAGAAAATATTATTGAAAAAGCCCGGAAAGAGAATAAGAAAATTGAGCTGCAGGTTTTTAAAATAAACACAAGGGCAAAGAAACTATATGAAAAACTGGGTTTTACTGTAACAGGAGAAACCGAGCTGCATTACCAAATGAGATACAGCCAATGATCAGAGGCTAGCTTTGCAATAGATAATTAAATAGAGCGGCTCAGAGGTAATATTGGCAACAAAGCGGGCTATATCGGCTTTGCCGTAACCATATTCCTTGCCCGATAACAATTCGGTGGCTATTTCACGGGCTTTGGCCATGGTCTCTATATGGTAAGGGAATTTCTTCAGGGTCTTGGGGCCACGGGCTTCAAAAACCTCGAGGCTTGGCACGGCTGCAACTGTCCAGTTGCGCTGCACCTGCATAAGGCCCGATTCTGTCTTTTCTAAATTCGGATAAGCCATATCAAACTCATGCGTTTTTAGCTGAATATCCTGTATGATTTCTTTGGCGGTCATGGGGTAAAAGTAGGCAAGTCTTTTTCTTGTTCATTTATTAAAGGTATGTTTTTTATACATTTGTTGTATATGAAACAACTTACTATAGAACATCTAATGCCTATTGCATCCATATATTTAAGAGGTACGGAGGGTGTTTTATTTGTTGAAACAATTAGAAAATTGGGGTATAATGACCTCAAAGAATTTTTACATATAGAATACCTTGATGGTACAGGCATACAAGATAGAGAGGAAGCATTAATAATGCTCAAGGAAAGTGTTTCAAAGATATTAAGTAGAACAGAGACGGAAAGAAAGAAAGCCATATATGCTGACATTGATTCTAAATACAATGCTTTATCTGACTATGAGAAAATTAATGTTAGTAATATAAGGCAGAGACTTAACAGATTAGTTTTTGAAGAAATGCTATCACTAATGCCTACAAGAGAGGCTAAAGAATGGCTTAAACATTGGAGTGTTAATAGATTGGAAGAGATTTTAAGAATATATGGAGCAAGCCCATTTCTACAAGAGTATATTGATTATTTGAAATCAGTTCCAATTGTATCATATGAGATAGAATCGTCAGAGAAAGACAGTTCGCATATCTCATCTAGTATGCACTATTGGAAACACTCACAAGATAAATTAAAGCAGCTATATGATTTACTTTTGGAGGGTAAAATGATTGCCGATAATAAATTGTTTTTCCAATCGTTTTATAAATTCAACGATGGAGATAGGGTGAAAACTGAATGGTTGTTAACTCAAAGGAATTTATTTTGTCTTATGTATTTATTGTATGATAATAAGCTGGCATATGAAGGCGAAAACATTGAAGATATATGCTCAAAGCTATTTACTGTTAAGGGGTTAAAAGAAAACTATAAATCTACAAAGCAGAATTTTAAAACTTTTCTGGACAAGACTGAGGATAAATACTACATCAATAAAAAACAAGGCAGAATAGTAGATTTAATTAAAAAATTGGGGTTGAATAAATAATTGGAAAAAAAGTTGCCAATTAACATATTCTTAATCAATCACCTTTCCCATTGACGCAACTATTTTCTCATAGTATGTTTGCGTTATGAAAATACAATAAGATAAAAAGGATAACTTACTTATCTTAATGTTGTGGGAGACTGGAGCGTGCTGCAAATGAATACAGCAGACTTCATAAATGTTGTGGATTGAATTATTGACCTCATAAGCCAAACTGATTAACGCCACCTTGCCAGTTTCTATTTTGCCCAAGTATGGTTGATGCCCTCGATAAGTGTCAGCCATACAGAAGGCAAATTTACAGATTATAATGGGGTGACTAAGATGAAATTACTGAAAGTAATTAATCACCAAAAAGTAAGTGTTGAATATAGTCGTTTATTGCAGATATAATAATGTCCTATAATGGATGCAACGTTATGTTACTTAGAAAAGGTAGGAAAGAGGGAAAGACAAGTCCCCCAAGAGGTTTATAAAAGTGTCGTTTGTTTTGGGGGACAAAAAGAGAAAAAGTCCTATATCAACACCAATAGAATTATCTTCTTTTTCTCTTACAATAAATCTTTAATAATTCTATTGCAGCGAAAACTGCAAATCCACTTATAACATTAATGGCGAAATTGATTGTTATGTCTGTCATAACAGTTAGTTTAAAATGTTGCACGTAGTCTAATACGTGTGACCGCCATTATTGGCAATCCAACCACAAGTATATAATGAATATTTTCTTAAAAACCAAAATACGGGAACTTGTCATTTTCTAAATCTGAAAGATTTAAGTCCCAAAACAAAAGCGAAAATTCCCGAAAATCAACCTCTTAAAAAGTGTATTGACTGACTAGGTTGAGAATAGGAAAATGATACCATTAGATTGGGTAATGTTCGTTATTTAATATAACGTTGATTATAGGAAAGCTAGTTGATTAAAATTAGCGTATAGCTGTCCTATAATTTACCGATGTTATGTTACTTAACGAAGGTATGCAAGAGTCAATACCAGTCAAGTATTCGAGAGGTTGTTAAACAAAAATTTAGCGTTTGTTTTGGGGGAAAGAAAGAGAAAAATTCCGATGAGATTTTTAACAAATTGTTTACTAAAGATATAAACAAAAAAGCCACCCAAAATGGATGGCAGAAAAACGAATATTTTTATGAAAATATTTCGTTTAAATATGGACTATTTATTTAAGAGAAAATGGAGAGTGGGTTGTGGAGAGATTTTAATGAAAAAGATTTTGATATTTTTCATTCATCTCATACTCATTTACAATTTATAGATGACGATATGCCAATTAATGAGCACAGAGAATTAAAGAAAAAGGTATTTTCTTTATTCTCTGACTTCGAGAAAAAAACAGGTTTTAAATTAAGAGCAGGAGTGAAGAAAGAAAACGAAATTACATTAGGAGAATTCTTCCCTGCTGCATTTGCCGATGTTAACGAGGATTACGTGCTTGGTTTAGAACATGAGTTGTCAGAGAAACGCTTTTGTCGATCCCCTGTCTAGTATGGATAAGGTTATTTTTATTCATAACATATACATCGTATAAATCAGTCGAATCATCATAATCAACCTTAAAGTATTCACAAAAATAAAGATGGTCTTCTAATTTAGCGTGTCCACTTTTATGAGTTTGTAAATACTCATGTATGTATTTTAATCTGTTATCATGGTCAATTGGGGCGATAAACGCAAAATGAGGAAAGTTTTTAGAGTTCTGATTAAAGTCTAAAGCAGTAGTAGATAATGACCTGATTGTTTTATTCATAGTTAGTTAATTTAAGGAGTTAGCGACTGTGATTAATGGCCCGATGTTTCAGCATCGGGCTTACTTATTTACAAAATTAATTGTTTGGGTCACCATAAGCTTTATACGGATCCATTCCAGTATATCCTTGTATGTTGTTAATGTAAAACCAATCACCCCTCCTGAATGGCTCAGTATATTCCCAATGCCCATTAATAAGAACCTGCCTGCCATTTAAATAACTTTGGTCTATATACTTGGCATCTGATACATAAAACTCTTGGTCAACGTAAAACTGTGTCTTTATATCTTGATCGGTAGATAATACAATATAACTTCTAAACTTAATAGGCGTTAAATCATAATCATAATTCCCTGGCTTAGGATAGAAATTAAACACATCCGAACAAATATGTAAGCCACCTTCATTTACCTGAGATTTAGGAGGAATAGACATTACTCTTGTCGGACGATAAACAGTAGTATTAGTTTGACTTTTGTTTATGCCAACAGCAGCAGTATTATTATACTTGCCATATCCTAATGAAGTAGTATTTGAAATGGATTGAGTTTGGTCTTTCCAAAAGTTAAGGGTATTTCCATTTTCAATTAAGGCACTATTACCCCAATCAATATAAATAGGCTTATTGAGCTTATTATAAATACTCATTCCCATAACCCCATAGTTAGCCCAAAACGAATACCTCACTATGATAGTATCATTTTCATAGGTGTATCCTTCCGACCTGTTGAATGGCAAATTGTTAGTTGATTTAGTTTGGATTACTTCCGTACAAGTACATGAGGCCAGTAGGGCCAATAGTAATAGTTTTCTCATTTGCTTAAAATTTACCGCTCAAAGCTCCTGCAAGCGTTGGTAAATAAAAAATCAGCGTGGAGCATTTATCTTACCGTAACCAAGGTGTTTCGACGACCTAATTCACAAATAAGTAAAGCCCACGCTGATACGTGAGCGATAGACTTATCCTTGTGAATATTTGCCGGGGTGTCGAAACTTTAGGCTACAAGAAAGCTAACGCTGATATGTTAGTTGTACTTTGTTTTTATTCCATTAAGTGAGTTTAGTGTAACAAATGTATTAATTATGTTCAATATTACAATAGGCATCCTTTAGGGTGGTGGGTGGGCATGGGAATAGTAGACCATACGTGAGGTTCCTTGATAAATAATATGTATATTTGTAAATGAGAAAAGGCCCTTGCAGGGGCCTCTCAATATGTCAGTTGGTGATTATTCAACTTTTGTGTAAAACAAAGGTATGAATAATTATTAAACCAAACCAAATGAAAGTAATACTTATCGTAAAATGCTATTTTAAAAGCATATTCCTATCCATTATTGGCAAGAATTGGTATGAAAGAACATGGTATAAACCCAAAACAGGCGGTGGGAGCATAAACTGTTAAGCAGGCTTCAATCCTTCCCATTTAATTCTAACACATTCTGAAATAAGAATGCCATTATTTTTGTCCACCGTGTTAGCAGCCGTTTGCGCCATGTAGTAAACATCACTTATTGTATGAGATCCTGTTATCCAGTATTCAGCCGGAGGTAAATGATACCATTCCCTTGAATCAGTTTTTATCTTCCTTGAAAACCCAGCATTTGTCATAGCGGCATGCAGATAAGTATAGTTTTGGTGACTTAATTCTGCAACTGCATGCAGTACAACTCTTACAATGAACTGACTCATATTAAATTGATTTATGTTTATGGCTGCAATATAATAAGGCTATTTAAAGTAGCACTCAGTATAAATACGTACTCACTTATAATTTATGGGTGGTGGGCGGGCTGCGGCAATATTCAAGCCTCTATGAAATAGTGGCTATCCCGTGTATTTAACGAAATAGGAGCAAAGCTCTTATTGAGTACCTGTTGCCATACGTGAGGTGATAACGAGGTAATTGACACATAGATGCACAGTATTGTGCCAAAGAATACTATATTTGATTTATGAAATGGATTATCATAATACTGGCAGCAGGAGTTATTATATGGCTTATAAGACATATTTCTATTGAGGTCGAGTTTAAAATAGAAGAGGAAGACGATAAGGATTCCGAATAATACCTATCTTTGTAAAACAGAAAATGCCCCTATTGGCGTAGGAGCATTTGAATAAGTTTAGTTAATGACCATTAACTTTTTTACGTATTGCAAATATACGTAAAAATGACAGAGAAGCAAGCAAATATCTTACTTAAAAGTTTGGTGGCAATATCTTCGTTAACACTTCTTTTGGAAGTGATACGAGTATTGAGGTGATTATAGCTATAATACTCAATATTGTAAGCCATATAGTATTCCTTCGGCTCCATATAAAAGCCTTTTTAGAATACTCGAGTGTATCTATGTCTCTATTTTCTTTAATCGATTTATTGATTAAATAGAAAGAATAACCACCTTCACGCAATACTTCTTTCCCAAAATCAGTTAAATGATATGCGCCTCCTTTTGGGTAAAACAGGCCAAGTTCAGCACAAGATTTCAAAATTATGTCTTTATGTGGGTGATTACCTGCCCAATATTCATCAGGAAGTGAACCATATCCATTGGTTTTTGAAGCGACTAACAATAACTCGTCTATTGTTTTTAATTCTTGTTCAGATAATGCCATAATACAATTATAGACATTTTCCGAAATTGGTACAATTTCAACCCCCAAAACAAAAAGCGAAAATTCCCGAAAATCAACCTCTTAAAAAGCGTATTGACTGACGAGGATTGAGAATAGGAAAATGATACCATTAGAAAGGTAATGTTCGTTATTTAATATAACATGTATTATAGCGACAAAATGGCCTTATTTGATAGATTTCGTGTTTATTGGGATGGGAGGATGCGTGTTTTTTGAGAATTCCCGCAAAAAGAAGCGTATCAAAAATCGGTAGCATTCGTAGTCACAATAAACATGCTTCCCGATTAATGGACATGTATCATTCCTTAGTGAGGTTTGTATTAACAACTTTTTGGTTTTATGGAGCCGTTATAAGCGTATATTCCATTGTTATTATATTTGTAAAAATGATGAGGATCGAGAATTGACACTATCGGGCTTCTGCCATGATTATTCACTGTTTAAATTACCTAATATGACAGGTTTTGAGAAAGATGTTGTTTATTTGAGATTTAAAGTAAAATATCTTGAACTAATGCTTGAAAAAGCTAAAGACGACACACCACGTAAGATATATGATGATTCAGATGACTGTCACCTCAAGGCATTAGAGTTTTTACGGAAACTTTATCCATCAGTGAATACGCAAAACGTAGTTTCGGGTGAGATTGAAGTATTGTAACGCATTTATCATAATCATCATCTCTCCTAATACTTTTTAATCCTATTAAGTTGCCTTTTTCATCGAGTACATCAATGAGTTTTGCTCTACTATAAAATAGCTTTAATGCCTCGTCTAATTCTATGTATATTTTATAGCCCTTTTCAACACCATTTTTTATCTTTTTAACAGCCAATATTTCGGCCTCAATTTTGGCTGATTTTCTATTCCAGTTTATCCCCAAAAACTCCATCAATTTTACTACGGCGTTTCGCTTTTTCGGCTTCATAAAATCATATTTTTAAAAGTTGTTAATGCAAAGATAATCATATTGTTGGTTTGTCCTATAATATATATTATGTTAAGTATCTGCAAGCCTGATTACCAACATCTTAAGCCGATTATTTTACACTAACGACTGCTTAAGATTCCTATTCCCTACCTTTTACCTAAAACTCGTATTCGGAATTTATCTTTTAAATTGGCGGTAAAATCTTACAGATTTTGAAAATGTGTATATTTGGAGAATGGAATGGGAAATGAATATATTAGAATATCTAAAAGATACAATTAAGACAAATACTCGATTAAGTATTGAGTCTTATGCTCCTTATAAATTAAATCCCGAAAAGACAATTAAGGAGTTTGAAAATCTAAACAAAAGAGACTGGATTGAATATGATAGCAATACGAAAACAGCCATAATATCTCCGGGAGGGATGTCTAATTTAAAGCAATCTGATGATATATCAGATGCAAATTTACTGGCTATTATCGCTGTGATATTCTCAGGAATAGCCACCGTATTAGCCATATCAGACTCACAATTACAGCCAGCAACAAAAAACTGGTCAGAGGTCGGAGTTTCTGTGATTCTATTAGTACCGATTGTAAAACAAGCAATAAAATACATGCAGAAGTAAACATAAAAATTAGATTTTTGTTTACCTTATTCAAGGTGAAATTCGACGCTTTTAATTTTTCATCAGCTACCTCATTTCCTCTCTCTTTTTCCGCCAATTCAAAAGCAATTCCAGGGGAAGCATTTTTACTCTTACCTACGACGCTACTTAGACATAATATGCGTTATATAACAACCATTGCAAATAGATTGAGAGCCGCAATGGAAGCCATATAACGTAACATTATGTTAAATATATAATTTATTGATAGTCAATATATTATAATCATTTTTTCTTGCTTGATGCCCTCTTATACCTAAAACACGGCTTTAATGTTTTATTGAATTTATTCTCCTATCTTCGCCCAATATCATTCACCAAAGCTCAGCATGACAAAACCCGTATTTCAGGATCTGGTAGATCAGCAAATTGCAGTATTAAGGGCAACCAGTATTCTGGTAATATGCTTTATGCCTTCCTTCCTTTTAGCCATGTATTATGGTTTTGGTATTACCGAAAAAATTCCTGCTATAATTCTAAGTTATGTTGCCATTGTACTGGTAAATATCCTGTTGCTTTTTCTGCATAAAAATGCCGTTATAACCTACCTTGTTTTAATAACCAGCACTTATGCCGAGGTTGTCGGCTTAATACTGGTTACCGGTGGCATTTTAAGCCCCATGGTATTTATACTGGTTATTCTGCCGGTGTTTGCATTTTACACCAGCCGCAAACAAGGCCGTTTTTGGTTCGTGGTTTGTTTGGTATCAGTTGTTTTGCTTTACAATACCAATTACTTCCATATTCCGGTAACCAATGTGGTGCCAGATAAATACCATACCCTGCTCCTGTTCATTATTGTGTTGTTTGTAACGGTGCTTACCTCATTGTATCTGAACCTGGTAAAGCAAGATGTTTCAAGGGCGCACAAATCCTTCAGCATGGCCAACAAGTCGCTTGAAGAAAAAAGCAAGCGCATGGAAAACCTTATTCTGCTGGTTAACTATTGCACCGAACTGATGTGCGTTATAGATATTAAAACCCTGACCTTCGATGAAGTGAATCCTGTTTTTAAGCTCTTACTGGGTTACGAGCTTTCCTTACTGCGTGGCGAACCCGTACGTACAATATTAAAGGATGAAGTATTGCCTTTGCTTTCCGCAGCTAAAGAAGATGAAGTTATATCGTTCAACAGCGGTGTACTTTGCCGCAATGGCCAGGAAAAGTTCTTCAGTTGGTCGGCCGTTGCAAAAAATGGCAAGCTGTATGCCTATGCTACTGGTGAGGTGGCATAGCCACATTTATCCTTTCTTAATTCATAGACAATCCGCGGCATCTGCGTTCCATTCTCTCAGTCTAAATCTTAATATATCTGCGGCATCTGCGTTCCATTCTCTCAGTCTAAAACTCAACCTTAATCTAAATCTCGGCACTATTTACCGATAAATTGTACTTACTGACTTGCTTTAGTGTATCTTGGGTACAATTAATTGTGCAATGAAGATCATAGGCTTTGTATTCGGTGTTTTTTTACTGCTCAGTACGGGTGTTGTTGCGCAGCGCCCAATAGTTAACCATGCCAATACCCAGCTTGGCGAATTAATGGAATTGAATGACAGTATTACACTTGTAAAGAACACTACGTACGATGAAGTTGGCCGTTACTGCAAGCATGTGTATGGCGACTATACTATATATGATGTTAAAGGCGATCTGCTGGGTTCACTAAGCCTGCAAAAAGACGGCAATTATATTGCCTACGATCCTAAAAAAGTGCAGATAGGTATAGTTAATAACCTGCACGATTCGGTACTGCTTTATTTTTTCCTGGGCCGGTTAGATTATTAAGGATTTAGCATAGGCACATGAATGCCGAGCATTTTAAATACAAATACCATAGCCAGTATAAGCATTATAATGCAATAAAAAAGCAGCCTGCCCCTCGAATGCCTAACGCCTTCCGGTGCCCTGTACCATATACTGAACATCCATACCGCACCAATTAAAAGCAGGGCAAGTATCAGTATTGATTTTATATCTGTATTCATAATAAACTTTAAAGGCTGATATTGAGATTAAGGCTGAGTCATGTTATGTTTTTTCGAAACATATTCTACACGGAATAAATGGAATAGAGAGCCTTTGGCTCATTTATCCCAGGCAGAAAGGTCTCTGCCTATCATCTCGGCCAGTTCCTTGTTATGCGGCCTGAAAAAATCGAGCAGGAACTTTTTTGTTGACGGATCCATTTCTTCGTAGGTAGTGTCTTTTTTATTTAGGTCGCGCAGCATATCGCCCACTTTATGGTTGTAATGCTCAGGCACAACCGAGTTAAAGACTTTACGCATCATTGAATTGGGCGTAAGCACCCTGCGTAGTGCACGGGTATAAAAGTGCGATTTCCTTCTTTTTGTAGCGTTATACTTTTTATTTACATCAGGCGTAAAAGAAGCATCAACCCCCAGCCATTTGTATATCTGCTGGCAGGTTTCAACCCCGTTGTTCTGAATATCTTCATACAGAAGTATTTTAACCTGCTCCTTCGGAAAATGCTTGTAAATATTGTGTAAATGCTTTGCGTAAATACCTGAATCAATGAATATTTTATACCTCAGGTCTTCATTATCGCTGGCTATTTTCTTTATCTCCGGAAATGTGTAGTTAAAGTTTATCATATCCATCAGGTAGCTTGAATATGTTCGCTCAACCGGGTTACGCAGAATAAGCACTATTTTACAATCGGGGTTATATTGCCGTAGCCTTTGCATACCGGTTTCCGATACGTAAAGCAAAGCGCTTTTAGCCGCCAGCATGCTAACATTCTTATTGTTCTTGTTTTTGAAATACTTGTTAAGCATTCCATTTACCCCGTTCGCATACTCCTTATCGTCAATAAAATAGGCAAACTCTATCTGGGGGTGAGCAAGTATAGCCGGATGCTCTCCTATATAGTGTTTTAACGATGTAGTAGCAGATTTCTGCGCACCAACAATGACAATGTCAATTTTGGCTTCTGGGGTTTTACTCAAACTTGTAATTGTAAAAATATTCTTCGGTCGCAAATATAGCAGATAAAATGCTAATAATTTAATTATTTGTTTTTCTTATTTACAGGCAAATAAAAACTGTAAACTTGTATAATGAAATTGCTTAGCAAGCTGCTTTTAATCAGCGTAATACTATCTGCCGGGGCTTGTGGTGTAAAAAATTACAGTGCATCTAAGCCTCAAACAATAACCAGCCAGCTAACCCTTGTTGACGGGTATTTGAGTATGGAATATAAGTACCTGCAATTTAAAACGGCTAAAGGCGAAACCATTTATTCCAATGAGTTTGATACATGCCTTACACCCAAAGGCTATGTATGGTTATGGGATACTGGTGGGCCTCCGTCGAGGCTTGTACCTGCATTTGTTAACCAAAGGTTTAATGTTACATTTTATATCGATTCCATATTCTCACCTGAGAATGAGAATATAAAAATAAAAGGCATGGTGATTGAAAAAATGGAGTTGATAAAATAACCAATTACCGTATTTATTATATAATTTTGCAGGAATTTAATAATAAACAAAGGTGTTTCGTAAGAACAAGGTGAAAGAAAATAAACAGAACAGGTTCTATATTTCAGGCTTGTATGTATTGTTTTCTTTTTTGTTATTTGCAGGCCTCCCCCATTTTTCATGCGCTCAAAAAATTACTATTGAGGGCGCCATAACCGATTCTGTAAAAAACGGCATACCTGATGCCATTGTAACATTACGCAGCGACGATACCCTTGTAACCGCTATTACCAATGAAAAGGGTATGTATAGCTTTTCTTCTCCTGTTGTGAAGCCCAATAAAATATATGTGCTGTATGCACAGTGCCAAAAACCGGTATACGGTTATTCGGGTAATGATGAGTGCTATGCCAGCACATACGGGCTTAATAATACCGACAGGATATATGAGCGTAATATTATGCTGAAGCAAAATGTTGTATACGCTTCAGCACCGCCACCAACAAGCGTTGTACATTTCGGCTTTAAGGATAACACCATTTTAAACACTCAAAAAGATTCAGTATTAAAACAGTGGGTACGATACCTTAAAAACAACCCTACTACCATTGTAGAAATTGAAGGCTATGCCGATAAAAAAGAAGGCAATAAAAGCTTCAGGTTAATGTTATCGAGGTCGCGTGCCAAAGAGTGTATTAATTATTTGATAGGTAACGATATTCAGGGTTCAAGGATACGGTTAATGGGTAATGGAAGCGATAACCCAGTAATAACACCGGCCGCTATAGGGAAAATAAAGGGGAAAGATGCTAAAATGGCTGCATGCCTGGCTAACTGTCGTGCGGGGCTTAGCTTAAAGAATATGTTCTTTATTACACCTTCTACTGTTGTTGTAAGGGGCCTGGTTACTGATATAAACACACTTCAGCCTGTTCCGCATGCATTGGTTTTTGTTTCCGGGTCTGAAGGAACGAATGTTTCATCAGCGGCTGACAGCAACGGTGTTTTCAGTGTAAGCATTACTAACTTTAACCCTGTTAGCTATTACAATGCTGTTGTTGATGCGAACGGCTACAACCCAAGCGACCCTGCCGATGTTTTTCAGATAACACCGGCAAGTAAGGATATGCAGGTTTATTCGCACCATTTTCAAATTGAGAAGAACGGGTATGAAAGGCCATTTGTGTTCTCCCCTATTCTGTTTGATTCAGGTGCTGCCGTTTTAACCAGGTCTGCCATGGATAGCCTGAACACGGTGAAGAAAATAATGAATGAAAGGCCTAAAATAGTAGTTGAGTTTATGGGCGATGCCGACATGCATGAAAATGATTACGTAACCCTGGCCGGAGCGAGGGCGCAGGCTTGCGTAAACTACCTGGTAACACAGGGTATTGACGCAGCAAGATTTATTGCCGTAGGCCGCCTGAGCCAGGCTGCCATAAAAGATGAAGAAAAAACAACACAAAGCATTGTATTGAATAAAGAAAAGAAAAGGCTTTTTAACCCGAAAAGATGCAATGCATCTTTCTGGATCAAAAAATGGGATTACGAAAAATCAGCTATGCAACAATAGCTTTATAGCATGCAATGAAAGGCCATTTCAAGGTAACCTGCTCCCTGTTCATTTTGTTGTTTAGTTTTCCTTTACTGGCACAGCGTAACCTGCCCGACCCCGATAAACTGAGAAATAGTGGCACCCATCCTTCAGATTGTAACCGCGCCACACCTGAAAATATTGTAAACGATTCTGTGTTTCCGGGAAGTAAATTTTTGCTGACAGATGATAGCCTTAATGGGTATAATTGGGTGAACTTTAAGAATGGCGATAAATTACTTATCATAAACTGTGGCTGTTCTGATTTTACGGTAGTGTTTCAGTTTACCACCAGCCGGTTTAGTGCCGACACCACCGATTACAAATACTGGTACCCCAGGGCTGCAGAACTATTGGCTGAAGCCGCTCCCGGAATTACAATGGAAGTTCCGTTTAAAATAAAAAAAGGAGCCGACACACTCTCTTCATTCATCAAAACGTATCCTGACAGCCTTAAGTTGAGCCAGGTTATTTATTACTATAAAGGTGACCCGCCTGATGAAAATGAAAGTAGTGATGATATTGCTTCGTATTATGCAATGCTTCCGCATTTTTTTATCAGCCGCATTGAAAAGCTGACTGTAAAAGAATACATGGTTGAAATTACTTTCACGATTGGCTTGTAATAATTCGGCCTAAGTTACGTTAGTGTATAAAATTTATTTTTTAGTTTTGTTAGCCTATTAAACGAAAAACCTCAAGTATGAAAACCGTAAAATTGTTCATTGTAGCTCTATTTGTATCAGTACTTATATATTCATGTACCCAGGAAGGCCCTGTTGGCCCTACCGGCCCTACCGGAACAACCGGACCTGTTGCTAGCACCGATGTTATCGGGCCGTCTATTCTGTCAACCTGGACACTTGATACAGTTAATAAAAAAACCAATGACACCAATATATATTATGCTGTTTTGGCCGACCCTAATATTCTGCACTATACAACAGACCAGGTAGTTGCCTATGTGGAGGATACAGCCGGAGGCGGCTTAGGTGATTTTTACGTATTGCCAAGCAGCAATAATTTACCACTTCCTAATGCAACCTTATCGTATAGTTATAATACCGATACTGTTCGGTTTTATTATCAAAGCACCGTTGGCAAAACTCTGCCACCTACTTTCCCTATAACTGTAAAAGTTGTTGTAATACCCGATGGTATAATGAAACAGCACCCTGGTTTGAACCTGGCGGACTATAAAACAGTAATGGCACTGGTTCAAAACAAGGCAATAAAGTAGTTTTCAGCCTTTCCTGGCAGGCGTTTATTGATAAGGCTGATTGGTTTAGTTTATAGTTAAAACGGGCTTTTTAGCCCTGTTTTTGGTTGTTAATAAAATCTAAAAACTTTTGACTACTAAATGACCATTCTCTTTCCTAAATTTGCACGCATTAATTAAACCCGCCTACCTATGAGTTCCCTTCGTTTTAAAGCTCTTGAAGAAGCCTTTTCAAGGCAACCTGTAAATGTAGAAATGCCATCGAACAAAGTGTCGGACTACTTTGGCCGGAATGTGTTCGACCTGGAAGCTATGAAAAATTATTTGCCTGAAAGCGCTTTTAAGGCGTTGCAGGAAACTATTGATAAAGGAACAACCATTGACCGCAAAACGGCAGATGAAGTTGCTGTTGCCATGAAAACATGGGCAATGGAAAAGAATGTAACACACTACACACACTGGTTTCAACCGCTTACCGGCGCTACCGCCGAAAAGCACGACGTGTTCCTCGATAATATGGATGGTGGTAAGGCAATTGAAAAGTTCAGCGGCGGCCAGTTAGCACAACAGGAACCTGACGCTTCCAGCTTCCCTAGTGGTGGCATACGTAATACCTTTGAAGCACGTGGCTATACCGCATGGGATTCCTCATCACCTGCCTTTATTTTAGGTAAAACCTTATGTATTCCTACTATATACCTGTCGTATACGGGTGAAGCATTGGATTATAAAACGCCATTGCTCAAATCTATTCACGCACTCGACATGGCTGCTGTTCCGGTTTGCCAGTATTTTGATAAGAATGTAACCAAGGTTAATGCAACCTTAGGCTGGGAACAGGAATATTTCCTGATTGATAACGCATTGTTTAATGTCCGCCCTGACCTGGTTCATTCAGGCCGTGCTCTTTTTGGCGCTAATCCTGCCAAAGGACAACAGTTAGAGGATCATTACTTTGGTTCTATACCTGAAAGGGTAAATGCATTTATGCGCGATTTTGAAACAGAAGCCTATTTACTTGGCATTCCTTTAAAAACAAGGCATAATGAAGTAGCGCCTAACCAGTATGAGGTAGCGCCGATATTTGAAGAAGTAAACATTGCAGTTGACCATAACCAATTACTTATGGATTTGATGGACAAGGTATCACGCCGCCATCAATTGAGAGTATTGTTCCATGAAAAACCTTTTGCCGGTGTAAATGGTTCAGGTAAACACAATAACTGGTCAATGGCTACCAATACAGGTAAAAACCTGTTGGGTCCAGGTAAAACACCTGAAACCAATATGATGTTCCTTACCTTTTTTGTGAATGTTATTAAGGCTGTTCATGATTATTCAGACTTATTACGCGCTGCTATTGCTTCAGCCGGTAACGATCACCGTTTGGGCGCTAATGAGGCCCCTCCTGCTATTATTTCCGTATTTATTGGTAGCCAGCTCACCAAAATGCTTGATGAGATTGAAACCAAAATGAAACCGGGCAAAATTACCGCAGCTGAAAAGAAATCGTTGAAGCTTGATATTGGTAGTATTCCTGAGCTATTGCTCGATAACACTGACCGTAACCGTACCTCGCCTTTTGCATTTACCGGTAACAAATTCGAGTTCAGGGCTGTGGGTTCGTCTGCAAATTGTGCGCAGGCCATGATCACCCTTAACACAATAATGGCGGAACAGCTTAAGCAGTTCAAAAAATCGGTTGATGCGCTGGTTAAAAAATCAGTAAGTACCGAAGATGCCATTTTACAGGTGCTGCATGAATATATTGTCAGTTCAAAGAACATACGCTTTGAAGGAAACAATTACAGTGAAGAATGGGTAAAAGAAGCCAGGAAAAGAGGTTTGTCGAACATTCAAACAACCCCTGCTGCGCTCGACCTGTTACTTGCACCGAAAGCTATAAGTCTTTTTGAATCTCATAACATATTCAATAAGCGCGAACAGGAAGCAAGGCATGAGATACAGGCCGAAATGTATACGAAGAAGATTCAGATAGAATCGCGTATTATTGCCGATATGGCCAATACATTCATTATACCTACTGCCATCAAGTATCAAAATACGTTAATTGATAATGTAAAAGGTATTAAGGAAATATTTGCTTCACGTAACGAACTGGCACATGTTGGAATAAAGGATAAGGGTTTATCTGATGCATTCAGCGACGGAGGAAATAACGACAGCCTTTTTGATTCTCAACTTGGAATGATAAAAGAAATAAGCGAAAGGGTGGCAATTATTAAGAATAATGTAGAGTTAATGGTTGAGGAACGCAAAAAAGCAAATCAAATAGAACATACCACAGATAAAGCTTTTGCATATTGTGAAAAAGTGAAGCCTTATTTCGACGAAATCAGGTATCACTCCGATAAACTGGAAATACTTATAGATGACTCGATTTGGCCTTTTCCTAAGTACCGTGAGCTGCTTTTTGTTAAATAAATGATATCAAGACCATTTCAGATAAGAAAATGTTCCTATATTAGCACCCGAAAAAAATAAACCGATACTACCTATGAGAAAAAAAACTAATTTTTTCTATTTCCTGTGTATTAGCTTTCTGTTTCTAACTACAACCACATTTGCGCAGAAGAATGCACTGAAAGATGCCGACAACGGGTTTAAGAATTTACGTTATTTTGATGCTATAGAGTTATACAAAAAGGCTTATACTGACTTAGGAGACAAGAGTGGCAAGGGTGACAAGGCAACAAAAGCAAGGATACTTTTCCAGGTTGCTGAGTGTTACCGTATGTTGGGTGATGCAAAGCAGGAAGTTCAATGGTACGGTAAGGCTATAAAAGCAAACTATCCTGACGATAATGATCTGTTATATAAAGCCGATGCTGAAAGACAATTAGGTAATTATGATGACGCGTTAACAGATTACAAGGCATTTAAAGATAAAGTTCCTTCTAACAAAGCTGCTGATGCAGGTATTGAATCATGTCAAAAAGCATCGGAGTGGAAGAACAACCCTACCCGTTATGTTGTTACCGACATGGTGCAGATAAATACCAAGAACCGTGATTATTCACCTGCTTATGCTGACAGGAGATTTGATGAGATATATTTTGTTTCAACCCGCCCAGGTGGTACCGGCGATAAAATAGATGGTAATATAGGTGAATCATTTGCTGATATTTATGATACCAAAATGGATAAGAATGGTAAATGGAGTGCACCTGTTCCTCTTCCTGCACCAATTAACACAGCCGATAACGAAGGGCCAATGTGTTTTGACCATGGTTTCAAAACCCTGTATTTTACACGTTGCGGAGTAACCAAAAACAAAGGAGTGCATTGCCAGATATGGTATGCTGAAAGAAAAGGTAACACATGGGGCGATCCGGTTATGATACCTTTCCAGAATGACTCTACTACCTATGGTTACCCTACCCTATCAGCCGATGACCAGGAATTGTTTTTCTCATCTGATATGGCTGGCGGTTATGGTAAAGAAGATATATACGTGAGCCATTATGATAAAAAGGCTAAAACCTGGGGCACACCTGTAAACCTTGGCCCGGACATTAATACTGCCGGAAACGAAGTATTCCCTTTTATGCATACAGACGGAACACTTTATTTCTCATCTGACGGCTGGCCTGGCATGGGTGGCTTAGATATTTTTAAAGCTGCTAAGCTTGGTCCTGATAAATGGGGTAAAGTTGAAAATATGAAATACCCAATTAACTCAGAAGCCGACGATTTTGGTATTGTATACGAAGGAACTAAAGAAAGAGGATATTTTGCTTCTAACCGCGCATTAGGAAAAGGAAGCGATGATATTTATTCATTCAACTTGCCTCCATTGCTGTTTGCAATTACCGGTACAGTACGTGATGATAAGACATTGAAGCCTATTAAAGGCGCTACAGTACACATGGTTGGTTCTGATGGGTCAGATAACTATATTAAAACAGATACCGGCGGACATTATTTTTACGCTGCTAAATCTGCAACTGAACGTTATGTAAAACAAGGTGCATCTTATATTCTTTCTGCCGATGCCAGTGACCTTGAATACCTTGCAAGTAAGGTTAAAGCAACTGTATCAACCGTTGGTCAAAACGATTCTAAAACATGGATAGAAGACTTTACTCTGACAAAGGCGGATCTGACAGTTAGGCTTAAGTTTCCAAGAGTGGAATACGCGTTGGATAAGGCTATCTTAACAGAAAACTCTAAGGATTCACTTAACTACCTGGTTAAGCTTTTAAAGGATAACCCTACAATTAAAATTGAGCTGGATGCTCACACCGATCCTCAAGGAAGTGAAAAGCATAACATGCCACTTTCTCAGGCCCGTGCGCAGTCATGCGTTGATTACCTGATCTCTCAGGGTATTGACTCAGCACGTTTGAAAGCTAAAGGATGGGGCTTTACCCAAACCTTACCTGGTTGCAGTGCTGCTGATATAGCAAAAATGAAAACCAATGAAGAAAAACAAGCTGCTTACCAGGCTGACCGTCGTACAGAGTTCAGGGTATTAAGCTTTAGTTATGTTCCTAAAGGTGGCTTGAGCCATGCTGATAGTGTGAGAATGGAAAGACTGAAACATGCTGAAGTATCAGGTCAGGGTGCTGAACACAAAGACTCTACCGAAGTTAACCCTCCGCAACAAGGCCCAACTCCAGGTAACAAACCTAGCCCTGCTCCTGGTGGACCAATGAAGCCAAATGGTTATGAAGGCATGTTTTACAAAAAGAACTAATAAATAATTGAACTATAGAAAAAAATCCCGGCAAATTGTCGGGATTTTTTTTTATCCCCTCTCCTCGCAGGAGAGGGGAATGCTTGCTTAAACACTAATCTCCTCCTAGTTCTTCGACCTCAGTCCGACCCTCTTCTGAAAAGAGAGAGAGTATTTGGTGAAAACCTTTTGCTACTTTTGCAACAACAATGAGCGACAATACTCTATATAACCAACGAGGTGTTTCATCTTCAAAAGAAGATGTACATAAGGCTATATCAAAGATCGATAAAGGACTTTTCCCGAAAGCATTTTGCAAGGTTGTGCCCGATTATTTATCCAACGACCCTGAATATTGTGTTATAATGCATGCAGATGGTGCGGGAACTAAATCATCACTCGCTTACTTGTATTGGAAAGAAACGGGAGATATTTCGGTATGGAAAGGTATTTCACAAGATGCTATTGTAATGAATACCGACGATCTGCTTTGTGCAGGCGCTACAGATAATATGTTGCTTTCCTCCACCATTGGCAGAAACAAAAACCTTATACCGGCCGAAGTTATTGCTGCACTTATAAATGGAACAGAAATTTTTTTAGATGTATTGCGCAAGTACAATGTTAATATTACATCAACAGGTGGAGAAACCGCTGATGTAGGCGACCTTGTACGCACCGTAATTGTTGACTCAACATTGATATGCCGCATGAGGCGCAATAATGTAATATCGGCCGATAAGATACGTGACGGAGATGTTATAGTGGGACTTGCTTCATTTGGCCAGGCCAGTTATGAAGAAACATACAACAGCGGTATGGGTAGTAATGGCCTTACATCTGCAAGGCACGATACACTCGATCATTCGTATGCTTCACAATACAAAGAATCATACGATCCGGCCATTCCGGGATATTTAGTGTATTGCGGTAAAAAGAAACTTACTGAAAAAATCACAGTAGAGTGGCACGATAAAAAATACAATACAGATATTGGTAAGTTGTTACTCTCCCCTACCCGTACGTACTTTCCGGTAATGCAGGAAATACTGCGCAGCTACCGCCCGCATGTGCACGCGGCTATACACTGCTCTGGTGGCGGACAAACCAAGGTAATGCATTTTGTTGACAACATACATATTATAAAAGACAACCTTTTCGATACTCCGGCTGTTTTTAATATCATTCAGGAAAATTCAGGTGCCAAGTGGGATGAAATGTATAAGGTGTTTAACATGGGCCACCGGCTTGAGTTATATGTGCCTGCTGAGGCAGCACAACATATTATTGCTGTGGCAAATAAATACCATATTGATGCGCAGGTTATTGGCCGCGTAGAAAAAGGCCCAAAGAAGCTTACCATTAAAAGTAAGCATGGGGTGTTTGAGTACTAATTCAATATTTATACCGTTCAATAACTGGCTTGCCCTATTCAATCAATTGGGCATTAGTGGTATTTTGGAATAGAGGATATTTGTTTATATTAGAACATCGAAATCCACTAATCATGAAAAAAAATATTGCAATTTGTTTTTTGTTTATTGCCTCAGTTCTTTATGTGTTTGCACAAAAAGACAGGCAATGGGCTGTACAAAGTACATTTGAACATAACGTATTTATAGAGAACCAAGGGCAATGCAATAGTTCGGTATTGTACTATTCAACTAAAGGAAGTGATAAGATCTATTTTTCTTCTTCTTCCATTACGTTTGAGTATGATAGTATCAGTAAGGATGAAGAAGGTACTGATGAAAGAGAAGATAAAGATAAGTTGAAGAAATCGCCACAATACCTCTCTCTTAATTGGGTAGGTGCTAATACTAATGCAATGCTGGAAGTACAAAATGAGGTAAGTGAATACTTTACCTACCCCAATCCCGTAGCCGGAATGCCTTCATTATTGGCACATGCATGGAGTAAACTTATATACCGTAATATTTACAATAATATTGATATTGAGTTTTACTATCCTGAGAAAGGAGGAATTGAGTACAACATTATTGCACATCCGGGTGCTGACCTGTCTGTTATAAAAATGCATTATACGGGTGGAAAGGTTAGTTTAAGTAATGGAAATGTTTCTATAGCATCTCCCTTTGGTGTATTTATTGACCATGCTCCTGTTTCCAGGGATGAAAAAGGCAGTGTGATTTCCTCTTCATTCCAGGTGAATAATAATATAGTTTCGTTTAAAACCGGCAATTATGATAAGAGCAAGGCATTAATTATTGATCCATGGATTAGTACACCTAGTTTCACCACCACCAATTCTGCTTATGATATTGGGTACGACTTTAATGGCAATGTATATGTATATGGTGGAGGAGCTTCAACAGAATACCAATTACAAAAATATAATAATGCTGGAGTTTTGCAGTGGACATTCACCCCTACAACCTTTCCTGAAGGTGGCGGTTTTAACTATTTCTATGGGGATTTGGTTACAGATTCAAGGAATGGTACATGTTATATTAATGCAGGTACTGATGGCGGAAACACTCCTGGTGCGCAAATTGATAAGGTAGGCCCCTCAGGTAATATTATAAGGAATTTTCAAGGCGCTGCGAATATTCATGAGATGTGGAGGATGGATCTGGATTACTGCCATGATCTTTTGGTTGTTGCTGCCGGAGATGCTGGCAGTCCGCCTTATCAGGCTTATACACTTGATACAGCTTTTTCCAGCGGCACTGCTATTAATGTATTAGGTACCGACTCAGCATTTCACGATATGGCTTTATTAGCACTTGACCAGCAAGGACACGCTTACATGGCAACCTCACAGACAAATGGAGGATCTGCTGCTAACGATGCTATTTCCAATAATGTATTATTACAGCTGCCAATACCATCTTTAAGCCCAACTGCATACAAGGTGAATGACAATTACAAATTCTTGGAAATAGGTTCAATAGGCTACTACCCGTCATCTTTTTCCAATTCAGATGGTAATGGTATGAATGGTATGGCTGCAAATAAATATATGGTTGTTACTTACGATGGTGCAAGTTTAAAAAAATGGGTGCCTTCTAATGGAAAATTGGAAGATAGCATAAAGGTGAGCGCCACTTCATTTAACTGGGGAGGAATTGATATAGACGGTAATAATAATATTTATGTTGGTAATGGCTCAGCAGTGGATGTGTATGATTCAAGTTTAAATTACTTAGGCGCAATTTTAGTGTCGAATACAGTATATGATTTAAAAGTAGCTGCAAATGGGTTAATATACGTTTGTGGCAAGGCATTCGTAGGTGCATATAACAACCCTTATCAATCAAATATTTTAAGTGTTTCATTCACTAAGCCTTCAGCTTGTAATGTATGTGACGGACAAGCAACTGCAAATGTAAGTGCAGGCTCAGGTAATTATACCTATCAATGGAGCAATGGGGCAACTACTTCAACAATAACAGGGCTTTGTCAGGGTGTTTATTCAGTAACCGTTACCGATGCTTCAACCTGCGCAGGATCGGGCGGACAAGCCTCTGATTCAATTAACATTTTTTTGCCTGGAGGCCCGACGTTAAATATTTCTGCTCAAGCCAATGCGCTATGTTACGGAGGTGCTGGAGGAACAGCTACTGTGAATGCCTCGGGTAGTTCGGGACCGTATACCTATAGTTGGTCTCCGTCAGGGCAGACAAATGCCACTGCTACTAATTTAAGTAAAGGCATTTATGTTGTAAGGGTTACCAACGATAGCGGGTGCTACAGCATAGATACTGTAATTATTTCTCAACCCACACTTATTAAAACAAGTGTAAATATTTCTCCTGCATGTTCAGGCAATAATGGAAATGCAACTGCAATTGTTTCTGGCGGAACAATGCCTTATACGTATAACTGGGCTCCGTCAGGTGGGACTAGTGCATCTGCAACAGGCCTCGCAGCAGGAACATATACTGTTTCAGTTAAAGATAGTAATGGATGCACTCAGATACAAACAGCAACTATTATAACCGCTACAGGTACAGGGCCAACCTTAGACCCAAGCCAAACTGCATCTTCATGTTCAATTTGTAGTGGAACTGCCAGTGTAACTGCCTCGGGTGGCACAGCACCTTATGTGTATGTCTGGTCGAATGGTGCAACATCCAGTTCAGTTAGCAATTTGTGTACTGGAACATATGTGGTTTCTGTAAGTTCGGCGGGAGATAGTGCTATTGTACCTTTTTATACAGAAGACTTTTCCGGCGGTGGAACCGGATGGACATTGAATATTTCCGGTTCAGGAACAAATGGCACTCATGCTAATACTTGGGTAATAGATAACAGCACTCCACTGTGTAATACAGGAAATTATTTACATGTTGCATGTAGTGGTACCAATGCTTATTATACGTGTAATCCAGGTGCAGTATATGATCCTGGGGTTCCTTCGTTTGATAATTCCGCTACAGATATATATGCATCTTCTCCAAATATATCAACTATGGGTGAAAATGACATGGTTCTGTCATTTACGTATGAGTGCGAAGGCAATACTTCAGCCGATTATGGATTAGTAAGCTTTAGCAGTAACGGAGGCACTACGTGGAATGACCAATCAAAAAAGTACTATGGCGTATCTACCTGTACAAATGCATCTGTTCCTGTTCCTGCTGCTTATAATGGACTTGTCAATTTCCGTTTTGCATTCCGCTGGATTAACGTTGGCAAAGGAAAAGGGAATAATCCTCCATTCGCAATAAATAATATTTCATTAGGAGGTTCATCCTTGGTTTTGGGTTGTCCCACAGAAGATAGTATTACTATTTCATGCCTGACTGGTATACAACAAATTTCAGCTAATAGCTCTGTCAACATTTACCCCAACCCAAGTGATGGATCATTTACAGTTAGCATGCAGGATATACTGAATAAACCAGTAATAGAAATATATAATGTATTAGGACAGTCAATATTTACAACTAACTTAATTAAGCCGGAAACCAAAATTGACTTAAAAACACAACCGAAAGGAGTGTATTTCTATAACATATTAGATGCCAAAGGAAACAAAGTCTCCTCTGGCAAGCTAATATTGCAATAAACCCCAAACTTTTGGTCAGGGGTTTATTGTCCTAGACTTTGAGGGTGAATCAATGACTATAATGTTAGCTAAAGTCCTTAAAAACTTTCGTTCAGGCAATAATGAATGAGTAGTTAACATGGTTTACTGAGTATTCGGGGGTTTATAGTGAGTATTTCCCATGATAGCCTCAATTGAGTTATTTTTCAAGGTTTTCCCTCCAAAAAAGCGTATCTTTGCAAGAATTTCCAGAGAAATTATGCTAGATAAGCTAGAAGCCATAGAACAACATTATAAAGAGATAGAAGCCAAGCTATCTGAACCGGACGCCATATCCGATATTAAGAAATTCGCGAAGCTGAATAAGGAATATAAGGAATTGGGAAAGATCCACGTTGCTTATATTAAATATCGCGACCTAACCTCTAATATACAGTCGGCCAAAGACATGCTTTATAACGAGAAGGATGAGGAAATGAAAGATATGGCTAAAGCCGAACTGGAGACCATGCAAACTGAATTGGTGAAGCTGGAGAGCGAGATACGCCTAATGCTTATTCCGAAGGATCCGGAAGACGCAAAAGACGCTATTGTTGAAATACGTGGTGGTACCGGAGGTGATGAGGCCTCGCTTTTTGCCGGGGAAATGTTTGAAATGTACATGCGCTATTTTGAAAAAAAAGGGTGGAAGGCTGAATTGCTGGATCATTCGGAAGGCACCATGGGTGGTTATAAAGAGGTAATATTTGAAGTGCATGGCGAAAACGTATACGGCACTATGAAATACGAATCCGGTGTGCATCGCGTACAACGGGTTCCGGCTACTGAAACACAAGGACGTGTGCATACATCGGCAGCTACAGTAATAGTGATGCCCGAGGCCGACGAGGTTGATGTCGAAGTTAAAGAATCGGACCTTAAGAAAGATACCTTCTGTTCGGGTGGTAAAGGTGGACAGTCAGTTAATACCACCAAATCGGCGGTAAGGATAACTCACATACCTACAGGCCTTGTAGTGCAGTGCCAGGACGAACGTTCGCAGATAAAGAATTATGCAAAAGCCTTGAACGTATTACGTACGCGCTTATATGAGGCTGAATTAAATAAGAAGAACAGCGCTGATGCTGCCAAGCGTAAAAGCCTTGTTGCTGGTGGTGATCGTTCAGAAAAAATACGTACTTATAACTTCCCTCAAAGCCGCGTTACTGACCACCGTATTGGGTTTACATCGCACAATTTGCTTGTGTTCCTGGATGGTGAAATACAGGAATTGATCGATGCATTACAATTGGCTGAAAACGCAGAACGCTTAAAAGAAGGGTTTACCGCAACAACTGTTTAATGAAAGGATTTTTATCACGTAAAGAGCTTGCTACTCTTATCAAACAAAAGAAGACCTTCCTTTGTGTAGGGCTCGATACTGACATTAACAAGCTACCCTCCCACTTTCCTAAAACAATGGATTCGGTGGTGGAATTTAATGAAACTATCATTGAAGAAACACATGATTTATGTGTGGCGTATAAGTTGAACCTGGCTTTTTATGAGGCATTGGGTTCAGAAGGTTGGGAAGTGTTTAAAGAAACATTACGCCGGTTGCCCGATAATACATTTATAATTGCTGATGCTAAACGTGGCGATATAGGCAATACTGCGGCTATGTACGCTGATGCGTTCTTTAAGGATATGGATGTAAATGCCGTAACTCTTTCCCCATACATGGGTAAAGATTCCATTACTCCGTTCCTTGAACACAAGGGTAAATGGAGCATTTTACTGGGGCTTACATCAAATGAAGGCTCAAAAGATTTTCAGATGCAGAAATTGCAAAACGGCAATTATGTATATGAAGAAGTGATAAAAACCTCATGCCAATGGGGTACTGCCGATAACACCATGTATGTTGTAGGCGCCACACAAGCTGAATCATTTAAAAGTATCCGCAACATAATTCCTGAGCATTTTTTGCTTGTTCCCGGTGTTGGCTCACAGGCCGGTGATATGGAACAGGTTATTCGTAATGGTATGAATGATGATGGTGGTTTGCTTATAAACGCATCGCGCAGTATACTATATGCAAGCAATGGAAAAGATTTTGCTGCTAAAGCAAGAGAAGAAGCCCTGAAGCTTAAAAAGCAAATGGAGATAGGTTTCTAGTTCACCCATACCGATGGCTAATCACAACCACAGGCATTTACACATTTTATCGAAAGAGAATAAGGATACCGGCTTTGGCACCAACGCCGCAGATAGTTATGGCGGACGCTTTTTAAATAAAGATGGTACTATGAATATGCGCCGTGATGGCATCAGCATATTCAAAAAAATAAGCATTTTTCACAGAATGCTTACTATGCCATTATGGAGGTTTATTACAGTTATTCTGCTCTTCTATTTCGCCATTAACCTGGCATTTGCAGTCATTTACATTGTCATTGGTGTTGAACAGTTAGAGGGCATTAGATCGGCAGGCATATGGCAGAACTTTAAACAGGTATTTTACTTCAGTACGCAAACGTTTACTACAGTTGGTTATGGCAGGGTAAGCCCTGTGGGAGATGCTGCAAACGTTATTTCATCCATTGAGGCCCTTACAGGTTTCTTATCATTTGCTATTGCTACAGGTCTTATATATGGAAGATTTGCAAGGCCAAGGTCCTACCTTGTGTTTAGCGAAAATGCACTTATAAGCCCATTCGGAGATAAAACAGCCCTTATGTTCCGCCTGGCTTCATATAAAGATAACCACAACCTTACCGATGTTGATGTTCTTATAAATCTGGGTATGCTGGTTTCTGAGAACGGAAATAAGCCAGAATATAAGTTTTACCGCATAGAATTGGAACGAAGTAAAATAGAAAGCCTGGTGATGAATTGGACAATTGTACACCCTATTGATGAGAAAAGCCCCTTGTTTGGCCTTACAGCAGAGGATATGAAGAACGCGGATGTGGAGTTGTATATACTTATTAGAGGCTATGATGAAGTGTTTTCAAGCGTTGTGCAACAGCGCACGTCTTACATTTATTCTGAAATATTGCATAACCGCAAGTTTACACCCATGTACAGGGAAAGTGAAGATGGGAAGACCAGTATACTTGAAATGGACAAACTGGATGACCATGTGGCTGTTAAATAACATCTACATATATCGCCAAAGCCTTTTCAATTAAGGTTTCTTCAGAAAAAAACAATAAAATATTTGGTGTATAAGCAGAAATGCTATATTTGCACTCTCATTTTTGGGAGCTTAGCTCAGCTGGTTCAGAGCATCTGCCTTACAAGCAGAGGGTCATCGGTTCGAACCCGGTAGCTCCCACAGAATAAAAAAGGGTTTCAGTTAATAACTGAAGCCCTTTGTTTTTTTAAGAAGAAAACCCAGTCTTTTTATATAGACCATGTTTTATTCTTTACTTTGGAAGCCTTACAGGACTTCCGATAGCCTTACGGGGTTACCCTACTTTTATTGAAACCTTACGGGGTTTCGTTTACTTGCATTCGAATTACACGTGTTTATTTACTTCAACGGTAGATTCATGGTGTATCTCTTGCCCGTTATTAGCCAACCATGACTTCTCTATATGATTTGCATCCTCTACGTTACGAGGGTGAACACCCAGTACAATATGCCCTTTTTTTACTCCTTCTTCATATATTCTTGAACGCGCTTCAGGAATACCTGCACCAATCAAAGCGCCAATAATACCGCCGGTAAGCCCTCCTGCTCCAACACCTGCAATACCAGCAGCAAGCGGGCCTGCAATAACTAATCCAAGACCCGGAATTACCAAACTGGTTCCTACGGCAGCTAAAATACCAACTGCTGCACCAACTACACCACCTATTGCCGAACCTTTTCCGGCACCCTCGGCAGCTTTTGTGCCAAGTACCGTTTCTTTTACATATCCCGAATAATACTTCTTTTTAGTTTCGTCTGACATAATCAGGCTAACCTCATCTTTTGTGTAGCCTCGTTCCGAAACAGAATTGTATGCTTTTTCAGCGCTTTCGCGATCAGGAAACATTCCTGTAATCAAACCATTATCCGTTTTAACCTCTTTAGTTTCCATAATTTTAATTTAATTGTTAGATATATTTTAGATTTATAATCCAAAACTAACTTGTGACCTGGGGGAATGTTTTTTTATTCGGCTAACTTGTCTTTCTATCAGGTTGGCTTGTATAATATATAGCTAAGGCCACGTGACCTTACTGATAAAATTTAATATACAAATATAAACCCGAGTAAAAAATAAACTAAACCGTAGGCAGTGTAAAGTAGAACCTACTTCCTCCACCCACTTTACTTTCTACTCCAATCTTGCCATTCTGGGCTTCTATAAATTCTTTTGATATGGCCAGGCCTAAACCTGTTCCGCTTCTTGAACTACCAGGAACCTGGAAATACCTTTGAAACAAACGGTCTTTATACTTATCCGGAATACCTATACCAAAATCTTTTACTGAGAATTCAATATCCGAGTCGTTCTCAGTGACTTGGATAATCATTTTTTCGTTCTCAGGGCTATAACGAAGTGCATTCGATAGTAAATTAA
>Ga0207027_1034_pt1 | contig 32191 bp, 25 predicted proteins | sample Alteio_BWMinCont_43_FD_153280 | JGI IMG/M metagenome (GOLD analysis project Ga0207027, IMG submission 153280) | Enriched cells from forest soil in Barre Woods Harvard Forest LTER site, Petersham, Massachusetts, United States -... | ecosystem: Environmental > Terrestrial > Soil > Temperate forest >... | reverse complement strand
CTTCGTAAGTCTTTCATTATATAGGGGTTATTTCTTATCCACACTAAACCTGCCCGGCCCAACAAATATCAATCCGGCAAACATAATAGCATCCTCAATAGCATGCGAGGCTTCCATCATACCATCGCCTTTACCGAAGTGTGAGGCTATAGCTACCAGCAGGTTTATCAGCAGCAAAATACAAACCGGCCTGAAAGCCAACCCCAGGATGAGTAAAAACCCGCCAAATGTTTCGGTTGCTGCGCATAACAGCCCCCAAAACGTTGGCCAAAAATGTACGCCAACATATTTTGTTGAAGCCCCTAATTGCGCCCATTCTTTTTCGCCACCTGTTAGTTTCGGCAGGCCATGATAAATAAACATAACGCCTAAACCAACCCTGATGACTAACAGACCAAAGTTTTTGTAATTGCCTAAATTGCTAAGAAATGCCATAGGGGATAATTATTGAATTAGTGAATTAGTGAATTAGTGTCCGAAGGACCCCTTCGGTGAATTATTGAAGGATTGGGTTTGTAAGATCGTTTTAATATTTGATAAACACTTGTTGTTTGTTGACCGATAAATGTAGCGGTTTTCCAAATACCAGGCTGCAATTATTGGGTATATGCCCTGCCGGGAAATCGAAGCAAACCGGGTAATCGTATTCTTTTACCACATCCATAATAATTTCGGTCACTGTTTGCCCGAATGGGATATCGTTATCCTTTGCATCTGTAAAGGCGCCAACAATTAAGCCGGCAAGGTTTTTCAGTTTGCCCGCCCGTTTTAAGCAGCGCATCATACGGTCGATGGCATACAAGTATTCACTTACATCTTCAATGAACAATATTTTACCGGTATAATCCAGGTCAGATACTGAAGAAGATACGGCTATCAATAGCGAAAGGTTGCCGCCGACCAGTACGCCCGAAGTTTCACCAGTCCGGTTTAATGCGTGAGGTGCAATTTGATAGTTAAGTTGTTCGCCAAATAATGCTTTCCGTAGGGTATCTAATGAACGTGCCGATGCATCCGGGATATTAACCGGCATCTGGCCATGGATGGTTTGTGCGCCGTAATTGGTATATAAATGCGTATGCAGCACCGTTATGTCACTAAATCCCACCAGCCATTTCGGGTTTTGGGCAAAGCGGCTAAAGTCAACCTTATCAATCATCCGCACTGTGCCATACCCGCCGCGCGCCGCGATGATAGCCTTAATGCTGTCGTCATCAATGAAACGCTGCAGGTCGCGGGCGCGCAGGTCGTCATCGCCGGCAAACTGGTGATAGCTGGCATCAACAGTTTCGCCCAAAACAACTTCCAATCCCCATGATTGCAAAAGCTTTACCGCATCATCCATTGGCGCCGGCAGTTTTTTTGCCGGACAGGTGATAGCGATTTTGTCGCCTTTTTTTAACGAAGGGGGTTGAAGGCCGGAAGAAGCTGAAGATTTGTTCATTATAAAAAAGACTGCCGGTACCTGCTATATTCAGAATAATCCGGGTGGGCAATATCGTATATATTATAATAATCTACAAATGGACGGTCCTGTTCACGGGGAAATCGTTGTATAGCGATGGGTTTTCAAACCCATCGCTATGAAAAAGCCTCACATATGTTTTAAAAACGGATTCTTGCGCCTTACTGGGACTACAAGTCCCCCGCGATACTTTTTATCCTTCTTTCGGACTTTACCGACTTTCCGTCTTTCGGACTAAAGAAGTATCTTTGCGCTATAATCATGTCGAAACTTAATAAATTTAAACGGTTTACAGTAACATCGGCCCTGCCTTATGCCAACGGGCCGCTGCATATCGGCCACCTGGCGGGCGCATATTTGCCTGCCGATATTTTTGTACGCTACCTGCGCCTTAAAAAAAAGGATGTTATATATATCTGCGGCTCGGATGAGCATGGCGCAGCTATCACGATAAAGGCAAAAAAGGAAAATACAACGCCGCAGGCCATTATTGATAAATACCACCAGCAGATAAAAGACAGCTTTGTGGAGTTCGGGATATCATTTGATATGTACCACCGTACTTCATCGCCTATACACCACGACCTGTCACAGGAGTTTTTTTTAAACCTGTACGAGAAAGATGAATTTATTGAAAAATATTCGGAACAATATTTTGATGAAGATTACCAGCAGTTTTTGGCCGATAGGTATATTACAGGTACCTGCCCTAATTGCAGTTACCCTAATGCCTACGGCGACCAATGCGAAAACTGCGGCACTTCATTAAACCCTACCGACCTCATAAACCCAATATCAACCCTGAGCGGTAAAACGCCCATTTTAAAACCCACCAAACACTGGTATTTGCCGCTTGATAAATACCAACCCTGGCTGGAAAAATGGATAGATACCAAAGAGGGCGAATGGAAAGTAAATGTATTTGGCCAATGTAAATCGTGGTTAAAATCAGGCTTGCAACCGCGTTCTATGACCCGCGACCTGGACTGGGGCATTGATGTGCCATTGGAAGAGGCCAAAGGCAAAAAGCTTTATGTGTGGATGGATGCGCCTATAGGCTATATTTCGGCTACCAAACAATGGGCGATAGATAACGGTAAGGACTGGAAATTGTACTGGAAAAAGCAAGAAAATGAAGCAGATGAAACCTGCCTGCTGCATTTTATCGGCAAGGATAATATTGTGTTCCACTGCATTATTTTCCCGGCCATTTTGCATGCGCATGGTGAATATGTTTTACCGCAAAATGTGCCTGCCAACGAATTTTTAAATTTGGAAGGCGATAAGCTTTCCACCTCGCGCAACCATGCGGTTTGGCTGCACGAATATTTGGAGGAATTCCCCGGCAAGCAGGATGAATTGCGTTATGTGCTAACCTCGATACTCCCCGAAACAAGCGACAGCGAATTTACCTGGAAAGATTACCAGGCCCGCGTAAATAACGAATTAGTGGCCATATTGGGCAACTACGTTAACCGCGTAATGATATTGATGCATAAATTTTACGATGGTAAAATTGAAAGCGGCGCCTGTAAAATTGTGCTGACAGATAAACATCTTGAAACCGAAATTGGCCGGTTTTATGATGAACTGGAGGTTAGCCTCGAAACCTACAAATTCAGGCAGGCGTTACAAACCGTAATGGAAATTGCCCGTTTGGGAAATCGTTACCTTACCGAAAATGAGCCATGGAAAACGATAAAAACAAACCCGGATGCTGCCAAAGAAGCCCTGCATAACAGTTTGGTACTTATTGGTCATCTGGCATCGCGCCTGCAGCCGTTTTTGCCCGCTACGGTTAAAAAGATAGTTGAAATGCTTAACCTGCCTTTCAGCGCCATAGCTTTCGACCGGGAGATGGCTTTTGAAAACGGGCACCAGTTAAACCCGTCGGCTTTGTTGTTTGAGAAGGTGGAGGATGATGTTATCGACTTCCAAATGCAGAAACTGTTTGATAAAAAGGCTGCTGCTGCGCCCAAAAAACAAACGGATGTAGCGCCGGCAAAAGAAAATATCAGCTTTGAAAGCTTTGCTGCAATGGATATCCGTACCGGCACCATTTTAACTGCCGAAAAGGTAGCCAAAACAAAAAAACTACTGAAACTCACTATTGATACCGGCATCGACCAGCGCACCATCGTATCCGGCATAGCCGAATACTTTGAGCCCGAAGCCATAATAGGCCAAAAGGTAAGCGTACTGGTAAACCTTGAGCCGCGCGAAATAAAAGGCATCCTGTCGCAAGGCATGATACTGATGGCGGAGAATGCGGAAGGCAAGCTAAGTTTTGTACTATCGGGAGAGGATATGCATAATGGGTCGGTGATCAGGTAAGATTGATGTGCAGATTTCGGATGTGCAGATGTGCGGATGAAAAATGGCGTGCAATTAGGTGATTATAACCCAAGCAACTTAATCCAACCTAATCAACCAATAACCACACTTGACTAACTCAATCAAAATTCGCACCTTTGCAACAATTTCGGAGCAGATAGGATAAATCCGAAATCGTAAATCTAAAATCAAATTGGTCCCGTAGTTCAACGGATAGAATAGAAGTTTCCTAAACTTTAGATATGAGTTCGATTCTCGTCGGGACCACATTTATACCCATCCATGGGAACGGCATGGGAAAGATTATTGAAAGCCTTTAGATGGAAGTCTAAGGGCTTTTTTTTAATGCAATACCACCCAATATGTAAACGAATCATCTCGAATGGCGCAGCAGGAAACTAATTAGTAATTTGCAAAAGGAATATTTTAGAATATGGAAACTTTCAAGCGTATTTTAAGGATTGTATTTGCAACGGCATCGGTGTTGATCGTTTTGGTTGCCATAACCAATCTCTTCCAAAAACCAACAGTAATTGGTATGGTTTTATTTGGGGTTAATTTCATTGATAATCCACTATTTATAGTTTTCTTTTTTATGCTATTGTATATATGCCTTTTTAAAAGGAAGCTTATTCCCTATTTTAAAACCGAAATAATTTATTTTTTGATACATATTGGCGCTATTGTTTTGTTGCTACTTTCATATTTAAGTTGTCCAACATGCCCGGGCTAAAGGAAAGTTAAAAGAAACCTATAACCCGGCGCCAGACATGCAGCAGCGGCCAATGGGAGGATGTGCCAATATGTTTATATTTAAGGGCCTTAAGCCCTCATTAAATTATAATTCAAACTCGCCGCACAATGCAAATCACCCATAAAAGAGTTCGGGTTTTGTAGTCTAAGGACCACTTTTATACCCATCCATGGGAACAACATGGGAGAGGTTAACTCAAAGCCTTTAGATGAAAATCTGGAGGCTTTTTTGTGATTATTCTTTCTTATTTTAGCATTATGCTTAAAACCTTAACCATCCTGTTGCTTTCAGCATTATTTTCATCTCTCAGTTGGGATGTAAATTCGGAAGAGAATCTAAAAAGAGTAAAGGCATAAAAGAATTTGAAGGGATAATCACTTTTCATGAAATATCAAAAGCCAGTGATGATTCTGTTAATTTAGATGATACTGTACAACTGTTTTACGCTAATGGAAATTATGTTAGTATACACTCAGACCAGTCTCAAAAACCCCATATAGTTAAAGATTATTATTTCGGAGATAAATCTTTGCGCTTATTTATGCTCAATACTTCGGATACCTTATATAAAATAAATCTGAATTTTCCTGATGAAAAATTGGACAGCTTTAAATTGAAAAAAATCAAAGATCAAATATTTTTAAGAAAATGTGAAAGCATTGAACTAAGCTCTAGTTATCCAGGAAAAGATTCCACCACTTATACAGATTTTGTCTTTATATTTTCAAGAGGTTATTTAAATATTGATAAAATCTCACAAATTCATAAAAAGGGAATTTATTTAAAACTCCGTTACTCAAATTCATACTTGTAAATTTACATTATCGAAATAAAACGGTGTGTGTAATGAAGGGACTGATATAAACTCATTAAGTTATGATTATATTCGTAAATTAAAGATGATTTTATATAATTCTCTCGCTGACGCCGAATTAACCCACTTACTCAAGTCCGATGACCAAGCTGCGTTTGAAGAAATCTATCTGCGTTATGCCAGCCTGCTCTATCTTTACGCTTATAGGAAATTAAAAGGTAAGGAAGAAGCTAAAGATGTGGTACAGGATGTCTTTATCGCACTTTGGAATAATCGCAAAAAGTTTGATGTAAAAACTACCTTATCCGGTTACCTGTATAAATCGGTTCTGAACAAAGTATTCAATATTTTTAAGCACCAAAATATCATCCAGGAGTACATCAAAGCCAACCAGCATTTCATCAAGATCGACAGTACCGAAACCGATTACCTTATCCGTGAAAAAGATATCACTACTCTCATCGAAAACGAAATTGCCGCTATGCCCCCAAGAATGCGGGAGATCTATGAACTAAAAAGAAAAAAATTCTTAAGCACCAAAGAAATCGCAAAACAGCTGAACCTCTCCGAATTTACAGTATCCACCCACATGAAAAGAGCACTAAAACTCCTAAAAGACAAGTTACCCATTTTTATTTACCTCGTTTATATTATTTATCACTAACAATTCATTAAATTTATTAATCTCATTATCAGATTAATACGCAATAATTTACTTTTCCCTATCTTTTTTTTTATGTCTTGTACCTAATGTGTAGACATGAGTTGTCTTTGTTATAATCAGGGTTGATACATAGATGCTATAAGATGCGAAACAAAGACATAAAAGACATACTGGAAAAAATCAATTCAGGCCATTATACACCCGAAGAGGAAGCGATTGCCAAATACTGGTTACATCAGCTCAACCAACGGGGAGATGTCGGCCTTTCAGATGAAGAGTTGACTGAAGCACGTCATGAAATGTGGCAGGCAATCAAAGCCGATAAAAAGCCAAAGAAATTCACAATCCGCTTATGGCCCCGCATCGCTGCCGCAGCTTCTATCTTACTATTCCTTTCCTTCGGCGCATATTTTTTATTACACAAAAAGGCATCGACACAGCAGATTGCCCAAAATCAAATCCATGATATAGCGCCAGGCGGAAATAAGGCTATACTGACTTTGGCGAACGGAAACCAAATCATTTTAAATGAGGCTAAAAACGGAAAAATTGCAAAACAAGGTCGCACAACCATAAATAAAACTGCAACCGGGGCAGTAGTTTATAACACAGCTCCATCTGAAAAGGGTAACAGCAGTTCCAGGTTAGAATACAATATGATATCCACATCCCGGGGTGGCCAATTTCGTTTAACGCTTTCGGATGGTACGAATGTCTGGTTAAATGCCGCATCATCCATTAAGTATCCGACAGTTTTTAATGGAAATATTCGGCAGGTTGAAATCACCGGTGAAGCTTATTTCGAAGTGGTGCATAATGTTTCAAAGCCTTTCAGCGTGATGGTTAACGGCCAAACTGTGCAGGTTCTGGGTACTCATTTTAATATAAATGCTTATAAGGATGAACCTTCCATAAAAACAACGCTGATTCAGGGTGCGGTGAAGGTTAGCAAAGGAACAGCATCAGCTATATTAAAACCGGGCCAGCAATCTGTTTTAACTGATGCGGGGAATAACTCATCAATTAGTGTTTCAAATCATGTGAATACGGATCAGGTGCTCGCCTGGACAAACGGAAAGTTTTCTTTTAATGATTCAGATATAAAAACCGTTATGCGCCAAATCGGGCGATGGTATAATGTAGAAATTAAATATGAAGGAAACGTTCCACCCACAGTTTTTTCAGGAGAGATTTACCGGAATGTTAATCTATCCAAAGCATTGGAAATCCTCAGGTTTGCGAAAGTTAACTTCAGGATAGAAGGAAGGGAAATTATAGTTACACCTTAAAAATCACTCATTAACTAATTATTTAATCAAAAAAACATGAAGAAAAATTTACGACAAAAGCTTTAAACTTTAGCAAGGTCAACAAGGGGAAAAAACGCAGAAGTGGTTCGACGCACTTCTGCGATAAGTAGCCGGGTTAACCCTTCCCGAAATTCTCGGGATAAAACAATTTAGTTCAACCATTTTATGTATTAACCCAACTCTTACAAAAGTAATGAAAATTAATACTTTTAGTATGGCCGTGCCAAAGGCATGGCTTTCCCCTCAAATACTATTGATTATGAAGTTAACGACGCTTCTGCTAATCATAGCATTAATGCAAGCAAGCGCTAAAGGGTATAGTCAAATAACCCTTAATGCTACTAATGCCCCGTTAGAAAAGGTATTTGAATCCATAAACCAACAAACAGGATATGTTTTTTTCTACACCGGTACTGATATTAAAAATGCAAAAGTTAATGTGCAGGTTAAAAATGCTTCCATAGATGAGACGCTTAATAAATGTTTACAAAACCTTCCTTATACCTATAAAATAATAGATAAAAATGTTGTATTTCAGCATAAAGAGGAATCATTCATTGATAAAGCGAAAGCATTTTTCAATTTGCCCGGTAAAATAACAGGCAAGGTAACAGATAGCATTGGTACACCCCTGATTGGTGCTTCTGTAAGGCTTGATCAAACAAATTACCAGGCAGTTACCAATACAAATGGCGAATTTAACTTCGATGCCGTGCCTACAGGTAAATACAAAATTATAATTACCTATATAGGTTATCAGAAATTAGAACAGAATATCGAAATAAATGCCGGGCCTGTAACTATAAATTTCACCATGTACCCATCCTTTGGCCACCTGAGCGAAGTGACCGTAAGTACAGGTTACCAGGACATTCCTGAAGAAAGGGCTACGGGCGCTTTTGGCAAAATAACTTCAAAGGATATCGAAAGAAGGGAGTCTTCTGATATATTGGAAAGTATTGAAGGTTCAACAGCCGGGCTTTTAGTAAATGTGGGCTCTCCGGATCAAAGCCTTATTAAAAATAGGGATAACTTTTCCATCCGTGGCGTTTCAACCATCAATTCTGTTACAACACCACTTATTGTACTTGATGGCTTTCCCACAGAATTAGACCTGGTGAATATTAATCCGGCTGATGTGGAAAGCATAACCGTCTTAAAAGACGCCGCAGCGGCTTCCATTTGGGGAATCAGGGCGGCAAATGGCGTATTGGTTATTACCACCAAGAAAGGAAAATTTAATAGCGCCCCCCAAGTAAGTTATTCCAGCACATTTACTTTCACGGGCAGTCCGCGCCTGAGTTATCTTCCGCTGTTGAATTCAGCTGGCATGCTTTCCCTGGAAAAGGAATTAGTGGACAAAGGAATCCTGCCCATGCAGCAAAACCCTTTTTCATCACTTCCCAATGTGTACACTACGGGGTCACAGCTCGCGCTGGGCCTGAAGAACGGAACTATCTCTCAGCAACAATATAATCAGCAAGTTGCCAGCTTAAGTGGTATCAACGTTGATGGGCAGTATCAAAAATATTTGCTGCAATCTCCTTTTGCGCAGCAGCATAATGTTGCCATTAGCGGCGGATCTGCCACTTCCCGCAATTACTTTTCAGCATCTTATGCCTCCGAAAACCCTAACGCTAAAAATGATTTTGACGATAGGATAACCGTGAACTTTAGCAATGAAACAAGAATTTCCCAGAAACTTACTTTTACTGCGCAATCTTTTGTTACCATTCTAAATCAAAAGACAGACGGTATCGGCTTATCCGCATTGGAGCCTGACAAAAGTCAAATTACATTGTCGCCTTATGATCAGCTCGTAAATGCGAACGGCGTATCCAATAACTTTTCTTACAGGTCCACTGCCCATGCTTTAGACTCTTTGCAAAATGCTGGTTTTCAAAACTGGAATTACAATTATATTAATGAAATGGCTAATGCCGACAATACCGAGAACTCATTAGCATATAGGCTAACTACGGGACTGAATTATCAAATTTTACCGGCAATTGGTGTGGATGTGAAATATATGATTGAAAAATCGTATGATAAAACGAACGACTATTACAGCCCCGATACCTATTATGCCAGAAATCTTATTAATTCCTACACGGATATTAATAGCCATGTAAATGGTGTGCCGGTAGGCGGGGTGCTTAACCAGTCGGACGCGGATCAGAATAATTATAACCTTCGCGGTCAGATTAACTTAAACCCGGATATTGGAAGGGACAGTCGCCTGTATGCCATTGTCGGAGGGGAACTCCGCCAAACGGTATCATCGGGAGATGGCAACGTAGCTTATGGTTATGATGATCGTTTGCTGACAGCCACACCTGTAGATTATGTGACTAAGTATAATACAACATTAGGTAATCTGGTAGTTCCTTACGGCCAAACCTTTACCAACCTTGTAGACAAATATGCTTCGGCATACGCCAATTTTACGTATAGTTATAAGGCGAAATATGATCTCTCCGGCAGTTTCAGGAAGGATAATTCCAACTTATTCGGGTCGGCAAATGATGGGACCAACGTGCCGCTTTATTCTTTTGGTGGTAAATGGCACCTGAAGGATGAAACCTTTTTAACAAATACCGATTGGATATCAGAGTTAAACCTAAGAGCTACCTACGGCTACAATGGCAACATCAACAAAACCAATTCCCCCTATTTAATTATAGCGACCTCTCCAAGTGTTAATCCGATCAATTCAGGACCATATGCAACGGTTGTTAATCCGGCCAATCCGGAATTAAGCCCGGAAAGAGTAAAGACAATTAACATTGCAACAGATTTTACCTTATTTAAAAGTAGGTTAAGTGGAAGTGTAGATGCCTATTGGCGAAAAAGCCTGGATCTGCTGGGGCAGGTGGCTATTAACCCAACCTATGGTTTTACCTCCCTGGAAGCGAATAAGCTGGAAATGGCCGGAAGGGGCATCGATATAGAATTAAATGGTTATGAGATTAAAACCCGGAACTTTCAATGGAGTTCCTCCATTAATTTTTCTTATAATACGAATAAAGTAGCCAAAACTTTCTTCCAGCAAAATACCCTGGATTATTATACCAATCCGGCTAACCCTATTCAGGGCCAAACACTGGGTACCATTTACACCTATCGTTTTGCAGGCTTGAACAACCAGGGCGATGCTATGATCTATAACGGGGCCGGGCAAAAAATATATGCCGATGACTATACTTTGAATGAGAATGACCTGGGTGCAATAGAAAAGAAAGGTGTTACCTCCCCGCCATATTTTGGAAGTTTAGGCAATACGTTTACTTACAAGAACTTTGAACTTTATACACTAATTACCTTTAAAGCAGGCTATCAGTTTATCCGGCCGACGATAGGAAATATTTTTAGTGATCCCAGGGATGCCAGTGCTGATTGGGCCAACAGGTGGGAAAAACCGGGTGATGAGTTGACAACCAACGTCCCTTCTATCGATCCGTTGCATGAAGACTACACCAGGTATGAGGAAAGTAATCTATTTGTTGAAAATGCCAGCTACATCAGGTTACGTGATGTAACGCTTACTTATAAAATCCCTGTACGCGCTTTAAAGTGGGGCTTTGTTAATACGCTTGATGTAAGTATTACCGGCAAAAACCTGGCGCTTTGGACGGCCAATAAATATGGTATTGACCCGGATTATATCCCAACAACTTCCGCTACCAGTCTACCCCCTTCAAAATCGCTGATATTTAGTGTAAAGGCAAATTTTTAATCGATAAAATTTAAAATTATGTACAATCCAAAATATTTTCTTCTTCTGTTGTGGTTCGCTATATTTTCATTTGTATCCTGTAAAAAATACGTTGAAGTAAAACCAGAGGGCCAGATAACACCAACAACCGTCAATGATTATCAATTGTTATTGAATAACAGTACGGTGTTTAATGTCTCGTCCGGAACCACTGATTTCGTCACCGACGATATTGCGCTGATCGATACCGGCCTCATCAGTTCAATACAGCCTGTTTCTTTGTTAAATATTTATGAATTTAAGGAGCTGTTTTACCAGACCAGTGAAAATGATCCGGACTGGAACGCCTTTTATCAGCAGATATATACAGCTAATATAGCCATCCAGGGTTTACCTTCTGCAACTTCAGGAGCGCCGGGCCAGGCGCAAAAATTAATTGCTGAGGCAAAGGTACATCGCGCCTATGCTTATCTCTGCCTGGTAAATCAGTATGCGGCGGTATATAATGCGTCTAATGTAGACAAAGCCCCTGGCGTTCCTTTATTATTGGTACCTACTTACACGCAAAGTCTGCAAAGGGCATCCGAAGCGACAATCTATAACCAAATACTAAGCGATCTGAACACATCCTTAGCTGCTTTGCCAAATCTGCCGGTAAACAATACCGATCCTTCAAAAACTGCTGTTTATGCTTTGCTTGCCCGTACCTATTTATATATGGGGGATTATGCAAATGCCTTAAAAAATGCGGACCTGGCTTTGTCGCTGCAATCAACTTTATTAAGCTTGAATTCGGAACTAAGTAATGTTCCTCCAGGATTTTTCTACCCGGTATTTTATTTCCCGTTAAGCCAGGACAATCCCGAAACAATTTTATTAAAAGCTGCAGATAACCAGGATGCGCCGTTAAACCTGAGTAGTGAATTATTAAACTTACTGGGCCCCAATGATCTCCGGACTTATTTCTTTACCTATAATGGGCCTGACCTGGGCTATTACCCCGGAACCTATTACGCCTATTCTCCTTACGAGTCTCGAAACCAGGGGCCTACAGTTTCCGAAATGATGCTCATAGAGGCGGAATGCCTCGCCCGTAGCCAGCAAGGCCAACAGGGGCTTGCCGTGGTGAATGTACTGCGACAAAACAGGTTTAAACCCTCGGACTACACCCCTTTAACCGCCGCGAACGACCAGGCCGCGTTGGTATTAATCCTGCAGGAGCGACGAAGAGAGTTGTTTGCAAAAGGTTTCAGATTATTTGACCTGAAAAGGTATAATACAGATCCAACCCTCGCCAAAACAATTACTCATCCACTCAACGGGGCACAGCTAACACTGGCGCCGGGAAGCAACCGGTATGTTTACCCTATAGCAACCAATGTTATTTCAGCCAATCCTGAGATTACACAAAATCCAAGATAACACTAAGTATTAACACTAAAATTTAAAATAATGAAAAAGTATCTGATGACAATATTTACCATGGTTTTGCTTACCCTAATTTGTGGCAAGGCCATTGCCGATGGAATTGAATTTAATCACGGAAATTGGGAAGAAGTTAAGGCAACGGCCAGCAAAGAGCATAAAATTATATTTATTGACTTTTATACCACATGGTGCGCGCCGTGCAAATTTATGGCGCAAACTATATTCCCGTTAAAAGATGTGGGAGATTTTTATAATAAAAACTTTGTTTGTGTACAAATAGACGCCGAGAAGGGCGAAGGTATAGCCCTTGCACATAAATACGGAGTTCAGGCTTACCCCACCATGATGTTCACCAATGAAAAGGAAGAGGTGATCCACCGTGCATTAGGATCATCAACTGCTGAGGAGTTTATAGGGCAGGGTAAAATAGCTTTAACGGCATCGCCCGATGAACTGGCCCAACTTAAAGACAAATACCTAAAAAATGACATGACTAAAGATGAATTGTATAAATATTTTTTGAGGGTTAAAGCTGGGGGCAACGATAAAGAAACCAGTGAGGTTTTTGAGAAGTACTTTGCTTTAGCAGCAAATGTAAGTGCAGAGATGTTTAATACCATATCTGCTAATGTGTACTCGCCCGATAGCAAGGCTTTTATTTATCTTGAGCAGCACCATGATGAATTTGCTGAACTGGCAGGCAAAGAAAAGGTTGACAATTTTATCAGGAAGACATATATAGAGGATGTTGAATATAACAGGTTTAAAACAGCTGAAGAATTCCAGGCAGCAATGGCTAAATTGAAGGCTAAAGTTAATTTAACCGAAAAAGAGGAACTCAATATTGAGACAAATTATTACTGCGCTACAAAAGACAAAGATCGCTATATGGCTGCTGCGGCAAAATTAGCGACCAATTACTATTATTTAACTAATGACGATTTTCAGTTAAGTAATTTAATTGGCGGCGCATACAGATTTGACTTGAATAAGGATGAATGGCTAACCATTAAAGAATGGGCCGAACATGCGCTGGCCATAAAAGATAATGCTTTGAATAATGCTTCGTTGGCGTTGGTTTACAAAGGGATGAAAGACAAAGAACAGGCATTAAAATATATTAACAAGTCTTTAGAAGATTGCCAGCGCGATAAGGAAACTTATGCCTCCCGCATTGCAATGTTTAAAAAGGAAATTGAAGACGCCGCTTATTAAATAAACGGTACAGGAATTTGATATTATGACTATGAAAAAGAGGTTATGGCTATGCTGTGTTATATTGATAAATACTACCCTTGTTTATAAAACAAATGCACAGGGCATTAAATTCAATTATGGAGAATGGGAAGAGGTTAAGGCGGAAGCTAAAGCCCAAAACAAACTGATATTTGTTGATTTTGGCACGGTTTGGTGTGCACCATGCAGGTATATGCAGCAAAACATATTTCCACAAAAAGACGTAGGTGATTTTTATAATAAAAATTTTATTTGTGTAACAGTTGACGCCGAAAAAGGAGAGGGAATTATGCTTGCCCGCAAATACAAAGTTGGCGGTTTCCCAACATTGATATTTGCTGATGCGGAGGAAAAGGTGATCTATCGAGTTGACAGTTCTTTAAACGTAGCGGAACTCATTAAACAAGGTGAAATAGCATTGACACCCCGGAATGATTACGCTGAACTTAATACAAAATATCTTAAAGATGAATTGAATAAGAGTGACCTATACCGGTACCTGCTTATTGTTAAAACAAAAGGAAACGCCAGGCAACTTAACGAGGTGCTTGAAAAATACGTTGTGCTTTTTCCGGATGTTAGTATCAATACGTTCAATGCCATAGCAGAAAATGTAAGAAACCCCGATAGTAAAGCCTTTAATTTTGTAGAACAGCATTGCGATGAATTTGGTAAGGTGGCCGGTAAGGATAAGGTTGATGGTTTTATCAGGAAAACCTATATAAATGATGCGAATTACAAAAATTATAAAAGCGAGGAAGACTATGTAGCTGCAATTAATAGCCTAAAGCTCAAAATTAATTTAACTGAGTATGAGGAGCTTACTATTGCCAATAATCATTATTACCAAAGTAATGATAGGGACAGATTTATGGCTGGAGCATCAATATTAGCTGCAAAATATGATAATAATGATGAGGGAGCATTAAGCTTACTGATTGGGGGCAGTTTTAGGTTTAATTTAACCAAGGATGGTTTATTGATAGTTAAATCTTGGGCAGAGCGTGCGCTCGCGCTTAATAATAATTCTGTGAATGCGCTTTCACTTGCAATGGTTTATAAAAGCCTGAAAAATAAAGAACAGGCATTAAAATATATTAACCAGGCACTGGAAAATTCATTAAGGGATAAAGACAATGAAGAGGGGCATTTAGCTGTATTTAAAAAGCAGATTGAAGATGAAGCTTATTAGGAAGGCAGCTGTGCATCAACCAAAAAATCCTTAACACCCGGGATCAAAAGGAGTACAGTGAAAAGCAATAGCTTTATCTTGCTAAATATCAGTTTGATATATATATTAAATAGCAATTTCTATCAATTAGGGGTACCCTACATATAAAGGATAATCGACAAAGAAGTGAATAATTTGGTATCCATTCCCTGCCTTCAAAGATCTTAATAGATCCAAGCGAAAAATCACAGGTCGTTATGGTGACAGTTTTGGTGGTACAGATGATGATATGGACAAAATGCTGGCTTTAATTTTTAACAAAAAAATGAAAAAGAACATCAATTTTTTACTCTCAATCGTAATGATTACGATGCCCTCATTATTATTGGCCCAAAGCGGCAATTATACGTTAAAAGGAAAAGTTGGAAAGTTATCTGCCCCGGCAAAAGCTTATTTAATGTACAATAATGCAATAGGCAGACAAACAGATTCAACCATGATTAATAATGGGAGTTTTAGTTTTACAGGTACAATAGCCGCTCCTGTAAGTGCGTATCTGATCATTAATAAAAAAGGCACAGGTATTCGTACCAGGGCAAAAAGCTATATAGAACTTTATCTTGAACCCGGAATGATCGCTGTGGTTAGCCCTGATTCATTAGATAATGCCAAAATAAGTGCCGGGCAAATTAATGCGGATAACGAAAGGTTAAAAATAACGTTGGCAACGGTTACGAAAAAAATGAATGCATTGAACAAAGAGTATGCAGCTGCATCGGACGAAAAAAGAAAATCAAAAGAGTTTAGTGACGATATTGAAAAAAGAAGTGACTCGCTGGAGCAAGAGCAAAAAGCGGTTTATCTGGTATTTATAAAAGCTAATCAAAATTCATTGATTAGTCTTTTCGCGCTAAAAAATTATGCAGGTGCTATACCCGATGTTGCCGAAATTGAACCTGTTTTTAATTCTCTTTCTGAAACTATACGATCAACTAAAATAGGTACTGATTATGCTGCAGATATTTCAAAGATGAAAAAAACGGCAATTGGTGCCGTTGCCCCTGATTTCACCCAGGCAGATACATCTGGAAAAGCAATCTCGTTACATGATTTTAAAGGCAAATATGTGCTGATTGATTTTTGGGCAAGCTGGTGCGGCCCTTGCCGTGCGGAAAACCCTAACGTGGTTAAAGCCAATACCCAGTTCCAAAGCAAAGGCTTCGAAATTTTAGGCGTTTCACTGGATGGGCCCGCACAAAAAGCCAATTGGATTAAAGCCATAAATGATGACCATTTAACCTGGACGGAAGTATCTGATTTAAAAGGCTGGAAGAATGAGGCGGCAGAATTGTATTCAGTAAAGGGGATCCCACAAAATTTCCTGGTTGACCCGGATGGAAAAATAGTTGCAAAAAACCTAAGTGGAGATGATCTGGAAAAAAAGCTGGCTGAACTGCTGAAATAAACATTAAAAACATACCAAATAACCCGAAAATGAATTTAAATAAGTTCTTAATTGGTTGCTTATGCCTTGTTTTTGCAGCCGAAACATCAGTAAATGCCCAATCTGCACATCAATGGAAGCAAGCGGCCGTTGATGGCTATACCTACAAATATGTTAGCGGCGACCCGATGCATGCCCGCTTTTATCATTTGAAAAATGGCTTAACGGTGATCCTTAGCGTTAACAAAAAGGAACCGCGTATCCAAACATTGATCGGTACACGTGCAGGCAGCAATAACGACCCGAAAGACCATACCGGCCTGGCACATTATCTGGAGCACTTGCTGTTTAAGGGAACGGATCAGTATGGCTCTTTAAACTGGGAAAAGGAAAAACCCTATATAGACGAGATCACCAATCTTTACGACGTTTACAATCATACCACCGATCCCGCTAGCCGCAAGACCATTTACCACCAGATCGATAGCGTATCGGGTATCGCTGCAAAGTATGCCATTGCCAACGAGTACGATAAGCTGATGGCCGGCATGGGCGCACAGGGAACTAATGCCCATACCTGGGTAGAAGAAACCGTGTTCCAGGAAGATGTACCGTCGTCGTCAGTAGATAAATATCTTGCGGTACAGGCCGAGCGTTTCCGTTTCCCGGTATTCCGGCTGTTCCACACCGAACTGGAAGCTGTTTACGAAGAAAAGAACCGGGGATTGGATAATGATGGCAATAAAGAATTTGAAGCGATGATGTCAGGCCTTTTCCCAACAAATAATTATGGCCAGCAAACTACGATAGGTATGGTTGAGCATTTAAAGAACCCCTCATTGATAGCTATCCGTAATTTTTACAGTACGTGGTATGTACCCAATAATATGGTGATGATTATGGCCGGGGATTTTGATCCTGCCTATGTGATTAAAAAAATCGATGCGGATTTTGCCTACATGCAGCCTAAGAAGCTCAATGAATATAAGCCTGCTCCTGAAATGCCAATCACTGCACCAATCGTAAAAGAAGTTTTAGGGCCCGATGCTGAAAATGTAAACATCGCGTTCCGTATGCCCGGCGCATTGGACAGCCATGCCCAGGTACTACTGGAAGTACTATCGGACATGCTGAGCAACGGCAAAGCCGGATTGATGGATTTGAATCTGAACCAGCCGCAAAAAGTACTGGACGCAGGGGCCTATTACCAACCTTTTAAAGATTATTCACTGTTAGTTTTATCGGGCAAGGCTAAACAGGGGCAGCAACTGGATGAAGTAAAAGACCTGTTGCTGGCCGAGGTAGAAAAAATAAAAAAAGGGGACTTTGATCCTTCACTATTGAAAGCGATAGTGAACAATGCACGCTTAGCCGACATCCAGGGGCTGGACAATAATAACAACAGGGCCACAACGCTGATGAATGCTTTTATAAAACACAAAGGCAATAACTGGCTCAGCGATGTGGATTTCGAGGATGATATGGCAAAAGTGAGTAAACAAGCGTTAATTGCTTTTGTAAACAAATACCTCAACAATAATTATGTGCTGGTTTATAAGCGTAAGGGCGTAGATAAAAGCATTGTAAAAGTAGAAAAACCAGCCATTACCCCCATACCCATCAACCGGGATGTGCAATCTGATTTTTTCAAAAAGATAGCAGCCATGCCTGCAACCCCAGTGCAGCCCCAGTGGCTGGATTACAAAAAAGATATGCAAACAGGCAGGATGGGCCCGGCGGATTTTTATTATGTGCAAAACAAAGATAATGCCCTGTTCAACCTGTACTATCATTTTGATCTGGGTACTTCAAATAATAAATATCTAAAATACGCCACCCAATACCTGCAGTTTTTAGGTACAGATAAGCGTTCTTCTGAAGCTTTTAATAAAGCCTTTTACAATATAGCCTGTAGTTATTCCATTAATACCACAAAGGATGTAACAACGGTATCCATAACGGGTTTACAAGAAAACTTCGGCCGGGCGGTAAGTTTATTTGAAGATTTGATCAGGAATTGCAAACCGAATGAAAATGCCCTGGCAAATCTGAAGGGAGACATTCAAAAATCGCGGGAGAACTTCAAGCTTAATAAATCAGCGATGATGCAGGGTATGATAGCGTACGCAATGTACGGAGAACATAACCCCTTCAATTATCAGTTGAGCAAGACAGCGCTTGATGCCCTCACTTCAGCGCAATTGACAGGTATTCTGCATACACTGCTGGATAATAAACACAATGTGATCTATTATGGTCCGCTTTCTTTGACCGATGCACAGGCAACAATCAGTAAATTACACGACTTACCGGCACAATTTACTGCTGCAAGCCCTGCAGTAAAGTTTGAAAAAACTACACAAATAGCAAATCAGGTATTGTTTGCAAATTATGACATGGTTCAATCAGAGGTATACTGGGTAAGAAATACCGAAAACTACAATAGCGAAAACAAACCAACCATAGATGTCTTTAACAGCTACTTTGGCGGGGGCATGGGCTCAGTGGTGTTTCAGACGCTTAGGGAATCCAAAGCATTGGCCTATTCAACCTTTGCCCAATATACATCGCCTGATAAAAAAGATGGACGATATTCCATGATCGCATATATCGGTTCGCAAGCCGATAAAATGAACGAAGCCATTGGCGGCATGAACGAATTGCTAACAGATATGCCGGAAACGGGCCAGCTTTTCGAAACAGCTAAACAAGGTATTAAACAGGACATCGCCACCCAGCGGATCACGAAAGACGATATTGTGTTCAATTACCTCACTGCACAAAGACTGGGTCTTGACTACGATGTCCGCAAACAGGAATATGAAGCGGTGGACAAACTCAGCCTTGAAGAAATACGGAAATTCCACGATCAAAACTTAAAAGGTATGCCTTTTACGTATTGCATTCTTGGTTCAGAAAAGAAAATAACTCCTGAAGAATTAGCGAAATATGGAGAAGTAAAAACGCTGACGCTGGAAGAGATTTTTGGTTATTAAACAGTGATGAAAATATGAGGGATCTTGATTTTCGGACAGAGCACATTGCAAGCTTATGAATTAAATAAATGAATAGTATGAAAGCACATTATTTATTGACCATCCTCTCTTTGGGCCGTAAAGGATTGGTGAGTATCATCACCGGCATGTTGAACCGCAAAGGCATTGAGATTGAAAGCGTCAGCGCAGCCAGAACCGATATTCACAGCCGTGTGCTGGTTACCCTGGAAATTATTGGAGATGTGGCGGAGGTCAAAAATGTGTCCAGTAAGATGGGGAATATTATTGAGGTTTATGAGGTGGATATGGCTTTGATCCGCGATGCGTGGTACCAGAAAGTGGCTTTATACACCATAGAAAGGGAAGGCTTTAATGCTGAGCTCTATACGAGGCTTCAAAAATATGGCGCCACCATGGTCGGTTATTACAATCAGGAGATCATTATTCAGAAAACAGGCAGGGACGAAGATATCCAGCTTTTATATAATGAACTGGAAGGCCCTTATTTAAAAAGCTTCAGCAAGGGTGCCGCCATTGCCCTGAAACCATTGGAGGTGGATGAGTCATCGGGCATTTGCAGGGCTGCATAATAACAGGCAGCCCTGCAACTTAGAAAATGAAACGGCATCTGATCCAAAATGCAAGATATAAGAGTATAAAAAAATAAGAGCGACCTATCAGGAAGCGAAAGGAACAAAATAAAAAACTTTAGAATGGTAGCAGAAGAAAAAAGAATATCCGCGTGTTTATCACCGGAACTGGATGCACGGTTTCAGCACTTGTGGCATTTGGTAGGGAATACGCCCATGCTGGAGTTGCACTATAAATACAAGGGCAAACCAGGTAAAGTATTTGTGAAATGTGAAAATTACAACCTCACAGGAAGCATTAAAGACAGGATGGCCTTGTATATAATGTACCAGGCATACAGGAACTGTAAAATAAAGCCAGGGGATACGATTGTTGAAGCAACAAGTGGTAACACCGGTATAGCGTTTGCCGCTGTTGGTAAAGCATTGGGGCATCCAGTAATGATCATTATGCCGGACTGGCTAAGCAAAGAACGGAAGGATATTATCACAAGTATGGGTGCGGAGGTCATGCTGATCAGTAAAGAACAGGGTGGCTTTTTAGGCAGTATTGAATATGCGAACCTGATTCACAAATCGGAGAGTCACATTTTTTTACCCAAACAGTTTGCAAACAAATATAATGCAGAAGCCCATGAAAAAACAACCGGCAGGGAGATTTGGCGACAGCTTGCCACAAATGGTATGATAGTCGATGCATTTATTGCAGGAGTGGGAACGGGTGGGACGGTAATGGGCGTTGGTAACTATCTTAAAATGATGAACCCCAAAGTTAAAATACACCCCCTTGAACCCGCTGAATCACCTACACTTACAACAGGCTATAAAGTAGGCAGCCATCGGATACAAGGTATATCAGACGAGTTTATACCTGAGATTGTTGAGCTGCATCAATTAGATAAAGTAATACAGGCCAACGATGGCGATGCGATCATAATGGCTCAAAAGCTGGCTAAACAATTGGGACTGGCAGTAGGCATATCCTCCGGCGCTAATGTGATCGGTGCAATTAAACTTAAAGAGCAAATGGGACCTGATGCTGTAGTTGTTACGGTGCTTAGCGATGATAATAAGAAATACCTGAGTACGGACCTGATGAAAGAAGAGCCTGTAAAAGAAGGGTATATATCATCAATGATAACATTTACAGGTTATCATCCAATCAGCAGGCTTACGAATGAGCAACTTTAATTTAAGATCATGAACTTTTATAAACGTTGTTTTTCTTGTTGTTTAATGTCTGTAATGGTTGTGTTTTCATTTGTAATAACATCCTGTGGTGTTCAAAATAAAATGATTATGACAAATACTGTAACAAGCGATGAACATCCTTTCTATTGGAGAATGGAAATTAAGGGTCAAGCCGTTGATAATGATGTTTATAATGTTTTAGCTGTGCTGGGTAACCACCCTCAGCCCGTTTCTTTAAGTTTATTCAATGATTTGCCTGGTAGGTCGTCGCCAGGAACCATAGTGGTATATGTTACTGCGACTGACAACCAGGTGCAGCAACTGAGGATGTCTCTTTTTGAAGGAGGGGCAATAAATGTAATTGCGTATAAAGTAAACCATAATTAATTAAACTAAAATAATGATAAAAACGAAAATAATCATAATGGCCGGCATTATCCTGATGATGGGATCAGCATTAAAGGCCCAGATATTAACCCCAGTACACTGGAGTTATGCAGCAAAAAGGACAGGGAAAAATGAAGCTGTAGTATTTTTAAAAGCCACAATTGATGATGGCTGGCACATATACTCTCAAACGGTTAAAGATGGTGGGCCGGTAAAAACAAGTTTCACATTTCTGCCATCAACAACCTATACGTTCATTGGCAATACTGTAGAGCCAACGCCAATAACCAGGAATGAGAAAGTGTTTAACATGGATGTGAGCTATTTTGAAAAGTCGGTGATCTTTCAGCAAAAGGTCAGGCTGAAAACAAAACAGACAACCGTAAAGGGAAAACTGGAATATATGACCTGCAACGACAAGCAATGCCTGCCTCCGGAAGATATTGAATTTAGCGTAGCGATAAAGTAAGTTTATGTTGAAAGAATCGACCAAATTCCAGTGGCTGATATTGCTGTTGGTAGGGATGCTATTATCCTTTTCATCTGTAAAAGCACAGGATACAGTTTCCACAACGGGGATACAGTTCAGCTCGTCAACACCGGGGACAGCCCAAAAAGTTATTAAAAAAACTGTGCTCGTAAAGCCGGTTAAAACCGTTGATACTAAACAGGAGAAGCGTTCCTTGTGGGCGATATTCATAGCAGGCTTACTTGGGGGTTTTGCTGCCCTGCTGATGCCCTGTATTTTCCCTATGCTGCCCTTAACAGTAAGTTTTTTTACCAAAGGGGCGGAAAATAGAGGCAAGGCAATAAGTAAAGCTTTGTTGTACGGTCTTTCTATCATTGTGATCTATGTGGTTCTGGGTTTGCTTGTTACGGTTATTTTTGGAGCTGATGCGCTCAATAGCCTGTCTACAAACGGTATCTTTAACTTTTTCTTTTTTCTGCTGTTGGTGGTATTCGCGGCATCATTCCTGGGAGCTTTCGAAATAACATTACCCAGTTCCTGGGTGAATAAGATTGATCAGAATGCGGATAAAGGAGGTTTGGCCGGATTGTTCTTTATGGCAGCAACGCTTGCGTTGGTATCATTTAGCTGCACAGGCCCTATTATTGGTACACTGTTGGTGCAGGCTGCCACGACTGGGGCATTATTGGGCCCCGCGATTGGTATGTTTGGCTTTGCATTGGCTCTGTCGATTCCTTTTGCTTTATTTGCCATGTTTCCGGGCTTGATGCACTCACTGCCTAAATCAGGTGGTTGGCTTAACAGCGTAAAAGTGGTACTTGGCTTCCTTGAACTGGCCTTTTCCTTAAAGTTCCTGAGTAATGTTGATTTGGCCTATCACTGGCAATGGTTTGACAGGGAAGTGTTCCTGGTGCTATGGATCATCATCTTTGCCTTAATGGGTTTTTACCTTTTGGGTAAATTAACATTCTCACTTGACAGTCCCATAACTTTTATTCCTGTACCACGGCTATTTTTATCCACCGTGGTCTTAGCCTTTACCATATACATGGTGCCTGGCTTATGGGGTGCACCTTTAAGATCGATTTCCGCCTTTTTGCCGCCGCAATCCACTCAGGACTTTGATCTGTATACGCCAACCTTGACCGGAGCAAATGTTAATGCCACCAAAGCAAATCATTCAGCGCATAAGTACTCAGATATATTTCATGCCCCGTTAAACCTGGACGCCTATTTTGATTATGACGAAGGAATGGTCTATGCCAAATCACTTCACAAGCCGGTGATGATAGATTTTACTGGCCATGCCTGCGTAAACTGCCGCAAGATGGAAGCCAATGTTTGGCCGGATAAGGAGGTTTACAAGCGGGTCAGCCAGGATTATGTATTGATACAGCTATATGTGGATGATAAAACGGACCTTGCAAAGGACGAGCAATCAGTAACAGCCACAGGTAAAAGCATTAAAACAATAGGTAACAAATGGAGCAACCTGCAGGCTGAAAAGTTTCAGTCAAACTCACAGCCCTTTTATGTTTTGCTCGACAATTCGGGCAACCTGCTTGTTCCGCCCAGCGGAGCAGATTATGATGCCGCAAGTTATTTGAGATTTTTGGACAGCGGACTAAATGCCTTTCAAACAAATCATTAAAAAGTCTTCATATCGTTCTTTATAAATCAGTTAATAGTTAATAGCACCCATGGGAAGATGGGTGCTATATTCTTTTAATAATAATCCAAATTATTCCAAAACTCGCTAATAGAGTTAACCAAAGTTTAGCGACTTTATTATTTCAATATTTGTATATTTACACCCTAAGATTTGCAATTAATCTGTGTCAAAAAAGCGGTGAGTAATTCGGCGAGTACGTAATTTAAGCCACTATAAAATATTGAAAGTCAAGGCATTGAGAGTACAGGGTTATTCTCGTCGGGACCACATTCAAACCCATCCATGGGAACAGCATGGGAAAGATTATTGAAAAGCCTTTAGATGAAAATAGACTGCCCCCAATAAGTGTCTAACTTTTTGGGGGCAGTCTAAAATCTAGAGGCTTTTTTATTGGTGTAAGCCGCTATTTTATTTTGATTCTGTCAGCAAAATAGCCGCTAATTTATCTGGCATCGATATAAACGGTGTATGGCTGCTTGGCAATGAATACTCCTTACTAACATGGCGGTTATTTTTCACATCACGCAAGGTTTAGGATCAAAAAAACTCCTAATAAATTAGTATTTCTTGTAACACCTCGGTCTAAATTGTCGTCTTATAGCTATGAAATTAATACGAGTACTTTTTTTGTCTTTTTTTATACTGTTATTATTCAACTTTGCAGATGCGCAAACTTCGGCCGGTACAATTTCGGGATCGGTTTTAGACGATGCCAAAAAACCGCTCGACGGCGCAACCGTGATTTTGCTTGTCGCGAAAGACTCTTCAGTAGTAAGCAGCCAGCTTGCTAACAAGGATGGCAGCTTTGCCTTCGAAAACTTAAAAGATGATACTTACCTGGTAAAGGCCACCTTTATCGGTTATAAAAATTACGTCAGTGGCAATGTGGTTGTGAGCGGGCAACAGCGGGTTACATTACCTGTATTTAACTTGTCGCCAAGCGGGAAAATGCTGAAGGAAGTAGCCGTAACCGGCAAAAAATCATTCATTGAGCAAAAAATTGACCGCACGGTTGTCAATGTAGGCGCGCTGATATCCAATACCGGCACTAATGCTTTAGAAGTGCTGGAAAAAACGCCGGGCGTGCAGGTGGATGCCGATGGCAATATCACCTTTAAGGGAAAAAGCGGCGTATTGGTGATGATCGACGATAAGCCTACCTATCTTTCTGCTGCAAACCTGGCTACTTACCTGAAATCGTTGCCATCTTCATCGTTAGACCAGATAGAGTTGATGGATAATCCACCAGCTAAGTATGACGCTGCCGGAAATGCAGGGGTTATTAATATCAAAACGAAAAAAAATACCATCAGGGGCTTTAATGCCGTAGCATCCGCCGATTACGCGCAGGGTTTTTATGGCCGGACGAACGAGAGTATCAATATGAATTATCGTATTGATAAAGTTAACCTGTTTGCCAACCTTTCTTATAATGAAGACCGCACCTATCGGCGACTTGAAATTGACAGGGATTATTTTGACGACAACGGCAATCTGACCTCGTCCCTGAAAGACATCTCCTACTTCAGGCCAACCAGCAACAATACCAATATTAAGACTGGAATGGACTTTTACGCATCGCCCAAAACAACCTGGGGTATTGTATACAGCGGTACCATAGAGCGCGATCACGATAACAGCCCGGTATTTAGCCCGCTGTTCGGGCAAAACGGCGAACTTGATTCAACCATCAATACCCTCAATACATCTAAAAACAAATTTAACAGCAACGGCATCAATATCAATTATACCCACAAGTACGATAGTGTCGGCCGTGAGCTCACTTTCGATTTAGATTACATCCGTGATCAATCAAACAGCAACCAGTTGTTTGTAAATAATACTTTTTTGCCTGATGGAACTTTGACCAACTCGACGGCACTGAGCGATAATTTACCTGCTACTATCAATATTTACTCGGCCAAGACGGACTATACACACCCGCTTAAAGGCAAAGCCAAGATTGAGGCCGGCGTTAAAAGCAGCTATGTAAATACGGATAACGCCGCCAATTATTTTAACGTAGTAAACGGCGTAAGCACCATCGATTATAACAACACCAACCGTTTTTTATATAAAGAGAACATAAACGCCGCGTATATAAATTTTAATAAAAATTTCGGCCGGTTTTCGATACAGACAGGTGTGAGGGTAGAAAACACCAATGGCGACGGGCACCAGTTGGGTAATGCCGAAAAGGCTGATTCATCATTTATTAACCATTATACCAACCTCTTCCCCACCGCGTATCTTTCCTACAATCTCGATACCGCGGGGCATAATGTGATGGTTGCTTCGTATGGTCGACGTATAGGACGCCCTAATTACGGTAGCTTAAATCCTTTCACCTTTTTTGTGGATGAGTTTACCTATTTCTCCGGAAACCCCTTTCTGCGGCCGCAGTTTACCGACAATTATAAACTGGCCTATAGTTTCCGCAGCCTGTTTACCTTGGCGTTGGCCTACAACTATACCACCGATGTTCAGGGTGAAACTATCCACCGGACCGGCGACGTATTTATCAGCACGCAAGGTAATATAGGGCAACAAAAAACGCTGGACTTTTCCGTCAATACCAATTTTCAGCCTGCCAAATGGTGGACGGTTAACCTTTATGCCGAGGTATACCAAAATACTTACCAGGGTGCATTTTATACCGGCTACCTCAACCAGTCGAAGGTTACTGTCTCGGGCAATGGCAATAACCAGTTTACTATATCTCCCACCTGGAGCGCTGAACTAAGCGGTTTTTTTGATACAGGCGGCGCCTACGGGCAGTTTGTAACACTACCAAAAGGCATGCTTAATGCGGCTATTCAGAAAAAAATATTGAACAACAAAGGTTCCATCAAGCTAACGATGCAGAATATTTTGCAGTCCTTTAGCCCAAGCGGCACCATTACCAATATTGTGGATGCAACAGCAACCTTCCACAACACCCTGGATACCCGCGTGGCAACCCTGGCATTTACCTATAGTTTCGGCAAATCAACCAATACGCCTAAAAAACGCGAAACAGGTGGCGCTGATAGCGAACAAGGAAGGGCTCATTGATTTTGGATTTGCGATCCTCCGGAGATGTTTCGATTTCGGATTTTTATTGAATGTGCAGATATAGAGTGCCAGGATATTGTTTTGATTGCAGCAACTAACTAAAAAATAATTTCCGGCTTATTTTAAAGTTGATAACTTTATTGCATCAAAACAAAAATGAAAATCGCAAAATGCTTTTTAATTCCCTGCGTAATAATGTTAATCAACACCGGCTTTGCCAAAGCCCAGGATAATGCTGAAGACAGCCATGCAAGAGCTATACGGTTATCATTGAAAGCAGGTGGACTGGATACTAAAGGATATCCTTCACATTCAAAAGATTACGGCCCTTTTTTAATCAAGCTGGGGTTTAGTTTAATAAGCCCGACAAATTATATACCTAGGAGAGGTGATATCCGAGTGTTCCAGCCTTATCCGGGTGGAGACCCTGTCGGTCATATAGATGTGTATGAAGGTAACCAATGGGTTTCAGACTTTAAGGAAGATAATTTTTGGCCGAGCGCGAAATATAAAAAGTATCATCCGGCTTATCAGATTTTCAGGTGGCTACGTAGATAAAACTATTAAACTGATTCTAAACAACATCTCTAAAATGAAGCTGATAAAGTTTTTTTCAATAGGTTTTGCGATTATCATTAGCGTAAACAATTTAGCAAGAGCCCAAGACGAAGTTGACCCCGATCAGGCGATACAACGTATCAAAGAGTTTTACATTGCATATAATACTGCATGGTCGGCCAACATTACCCCAAAGGCACTTGATGAAAAATTAGACTCGTTAAAATTGAAGTATTGTGCGATAGCGCTAATGATTGACCTAAAAGGCGATGGCGATCATGACGTGCTTATAAATGACCAGTATACAGACGTGGAGCATTTAAAAACGCTAATAGTTTCAAAAGAGTCGGCTAAAGTAAATTCTTATATGGTTTCGTACATCGCACCTACTACTAATCCGTCCAATAAGCCGATTGAAGAAAAGGTGATCATTCATTTAACTGTCATGAAAGGGGCCAGGGGTATTGTGATAGATTGTGTCTGTGATTGAAATAAATAATTTGTTGTCAGATTGTCTATGGCTTCTGACTATCATATCGATTTATAATTTTTATACATGTTTTCAGATCGGCCAAAATGAAATTCCAAAAGTATCGCTATCTACTCTTCCTCCTATTCATAACATGGTCACTACCCAATGCGTACGCACAGGCCCCAGCACAGCACGATTCCACCTCCAGGTATCAGTATATCCTTAAAACCCGCGTTCTCCGCATCGGCGTCCCCGGAGACTACGCCCCGTTTGCTATCACCAAAGACGATTCCCTTACGGGTGCCGATATCAAACTTGGCCGGGCGATTGCTTCAGCAATGGGCGTTAAAGCGGTATTTATAAAAACAAGTTGGCCTAAGCTAACCACAGATATGAAAAATGATGCCTTTGACATTGCCCTCGGCGGTATCAGTATCACGCCCGAGCGGGCAGCTTTGGCAAGCTTTTCAATTCCATACCATTCTGGTGGTAAAACCTTTCTGTGCCGCCGCGAAGATAGCGTCCGGTTTTCGACGGCAGCAGCCGTAAATAAACCCGGGGTGAGTTTAATTGTGAACCGTGGCGGAACAAATGAATCCGTTGCGCGGGCATTGTTTCCCTTAGCCACCTTACAGGTTTATCCCGATAATATTGGTGTGTTTAATGAGATCATTTCCGGCCATGCAGATGTAATGCTGACAGATGACACGGAGGCCGACCTTAAAATCCTGCAATATCCACAACTGTGCAGAAGCTTTCCCGGCACCATAAATAAAAGCGACAAAGCATTATGGATACAAAAGGATGCTGAATTAGTGCGTTTTGTAAATAACTGGCTGCAAAAGGAACTGGCAGCGGGCCTGCCGCAACAATGGTTAAAGGAGGCCATGTTGCCAAACAATTGAAATTTCCGCAACAATCATGCTATCAAAGTTTGCTTAGAGCCATCCACTACCAAACAATGACAATAATTTTATAAATTTGACAATACCACAAACAAAAAGTAACTGAAATGTTTAAATCAATCACGCTGTCCGCAATCTTTTGCCTTGCCGTATGGCAGGCCAACGCACAAACACTAACCATGCCGCCCGACGTAGCGCAGGCCTACACAAAAGGTACACGGTCGTTAACCGGCAAGCCCGGTAAAAACTATTGGGAAAACCATGGCCGGTATAATATTTCGGTATCTATGACGCCCCCAAACAGGATGATCAATGGTGTTGAACAAATAACTTATTTTAACAACAGCCCGGATACGCTGCGCAGTCTGAACATGAAACTGATTGTAAACGTTCACCTTGCGCCTGCAAGAAATGGCGCTGCTCCTGATCCGGCCGATGGCATACAGGTTGATAAGATACAGATAAACGGCGCCAAAGCCGATTGGGACAATAAAACTGCCGTTACTACTAACCAGATGGTTGGCCTGGCAAAGCCGCTAATGCCGCACGATTCGTTGAAGATGAGTATCACCTGGCATTATCAACTATCTAAAAGGCCGGGACGCGATGGTGTGCTCGATTCCACCTCTTTCTACCTGGCTTATTTTTATCCAAGGGTATCCGTTTATGATGATTATAAAGGATGGGATACGCAGCCGCATACCGGCTCGCTGGAGTTTTATAACGACTTTAACGACTATACGCTGAATGTTACCGTGCCTAAAAACTTCATCGTTTGGGCAACGGGTACTTTACGCAACCCTAACCAGGTTTTACAACCGGATGCCGCTAAAAAACTACAGGGATCCATGACGGGCGACTCTACCGTACACATCGCTACCGTGCAGGATTTGGCCAGTAAAAATATTACCGCGCAAAACGCAACCAACACCTGGACGTGGACTGCCACCAACATTACCGATGTAGCTTTAGCTGTAAGCGACCATTACGACTGGGACGCTGCAAGTGTTATAGTTGATGATAAAACGCAGCGCCGTGTAAGCGTACAGGCAGCTTTTGCCGACTCCTCCAACGATTTTCACCATTATGTACAGTTTGCACGCAACTCGTTATACTGGTTCTCACGTAATTTACCAGGCGTTCCCTACCCGTTCCCCAAAACTACATCGGTACAGGGTTTTGCCGATATGGAATACCCGATGATGGTAAACGATAGCCATACACCCGATCTTACCTTTGCGCAATTGGTGCAGGACCATGAGATAGCGCATACTTATTTCCCGTTTTATATGGGCACCAACGAAAGCCGTTATGCGTTTATGGATGAGGGCTGGGCTACAACTTTTGAGCTATTGATAGGCACTGCTGAAAACGGCAAACAAAAGGCGGATGATTTTTATAAGAAATTCCGTGTTAACCGGTGGACAAACGGGCCGCACGCGAAGGAAAATCCAATCATAACGCCTTCGCCAGACGTTACATTTGGTGCTGGCAACAATGCTTATGGCAAACCATCATTAAGTTACCTGGCCTTGAAAGATATGCTGGGCGATGAGCTGTTTAAAAAAGCGCTGCATAATTATATGAACAACTGGAATGGCAAACACCCTATACCATGGGATTATTTTTACTCGATGGCAAAGGGATCAGGCAAAGACCTCGATTGGTTTTTTTATAACTGGTTCTTCACCCCATACTACATCGACCTTGACCTTGAAAAAGTAGATAAAACGTCAGGCGGTTATACTTTGTCCATAAAAAACATCGGCGGCTTTGCCGTTCCGTTTGATGTTAATGTAACGTATGCTGATGGCAGCACTGCATTTTTTCACAAAACACCAATAGTTTGGGAGCACGACCAGAAAAACATTTCGGTAGAGCTAAAAACTGACAAACAAATAAAATCAGTAACTATTGACGGCGGCATATTTGTAGATGCAGATATGAAGAATAATACCTGGACGGCGAATTAATTCGTTGCGGACAGTTTATAAAAATTGAAAGCCTTAAGTCGAAAGTAGACTGCCCCCAAAAAGTTAGACACTTATTGGGGGCAGTCCAAAGATTTGAGGCTTTTTTGTTTTTAAAGTAATGGCTGGGAAAGAGCCAGGAGTAAGGATCAGGGACGACAAGATATGATGTTTCATAAAAAACGGAACTATCATTAATGATAGTCCCGCTGTATGGTTGGTAAAAGCGTAGGTTGTTTTTACGCCAGGCCGTACCACTATTCAGTCTTCTTAACTGTAGTGGTAGTAGTGGTTTTTGTGGCTGGCGTTGTAACCGCTGTTTTTTTGTAAGTTTTGTGGTAAGTATGTACCGGCTTGTGATAGGCTGATGAATAATGCGTAACATGGTGCGTTGCTGCATTAGCTATAACAACCGGTTTTGTTTCGGTAGTGGTAGTAGTTACCTCGGTTGTTCTGGGCGCCGGGGCAGCTACAACCACGGGTGCCGGTGCAGCGGCGTGTACGGTATCATGCACTACAACTACTGTTGGTGCCTGTGGTTCCGGCGCTGGCGGCGGTGGTGTAGTTACCACAACCGGTGCGGGTGCCGGAGGTGCCTGTAAATGACCTGTTGCGGCACCATCTGCAGCGCCGTTAATAGCATCAGGGGTGCCTTTGCCTGTCATCTTAATTTTGGTTACTGTACGCCCATGCGCGCCTTTTTTAACCTTCTTTTTAACTTCGACGTGGTTTTTTGTAGTATCCTGAGTTTGGGCCTGTGCCGTTTGGACTGTCCAAATCATGCCGGCCATTAATAATATTAAACTGATCTTTTTCATAACGATGTACATTAGTTATATGTAATTATGTAACATATTTATTACAATATTGTTTTTTATTTTATTTATTTAACTAAAGGGAAATAAAATACTATTAGCAGTGCTGTTTTAAGATAGATTATATTCAAGAAAACCCGATAAGGGCTGCCCTTGTGGGTTCTGCCTATGAGTTTTGGTATAACAGTGACAACCCGGAAAGCCCTTTGGAGATTATTTATTAATTTAAGCGGGACGCTGAAATTTTTGTGTGTCCAAGCCGCAGGCTTGGACAGGCAGAAGGCGGATTACAACATCTTTGGTATATCCACGGAATTACGCAGAAATCCTATTAGCCAATAAAATGTCGCAATTGCCACCAGTAACAAAATGACGATAAACCATTCTTGATTTTGTTGTCCTTTCCAGCTATATAAAACTTTGCCGCCGAATTCAACCTGTGATACATCACGTACAAAACCTGCACCTATGACCTTTAAAGTAAGTGTAGGGTAATAGATGGTAATATAATCGCCATCTTTTAGCGTTGAACCTAAGTATGTTCTTGTATTTTGGTCTTGGATGTCGTACGGCTGCATGTTGTCAAGCGTAATTGCAAGTGCATAATTGGGGGTGCCGTGGCTAGCGAACCTGGTGCGACTCCAGGAAGTAATCACGGTGTCCATATTTATTATTTTACCAGAAACTTTGTTGAGCTTATTTAAAGGAACAAGTATTGTAATAAGCTGACCAACTAACACGCAGGACAGAAAAAATATCAAAAATGGAACTGTGTAC
>Ga0207027_1032_pt1 | contig 32369 bp, 28 predicted proteins | sample Alteio_BWMinCont_43_FD_153280 | JGI IMG/M metagenome (GOLD analysis project Ga0207027, IMG submission 153280) | Enriched cells from forest soil in Barre Woods Harvard Forest LTER site, Petersham, Massachusetts, United States -... | ecosystem: Environmental > Terrestrial > Soil > Temperate forest >... | reverse complement strand
ATTTAGAGCATTATTGCCTTTTTTGTTTGTAGTGCTACTTGTTACAGTATTGATAGCAGAACTTATTTTTTTAGTATTGCCGATATTAGTGTGGTTACTAAATATGCTAATGCCGGCACCTCCTATAAGCAATAAACCTACCAACAAAAACACGTTTCTATCAGTTAAAAAACTTACCCATATTCCTGAAGGTCTTCTGTTTTTCCTTGCTTCAACAATATTATCCCAAACATGCGAAGGCACATCAGAACTTTTTTTGCCAAGCTCAGCTTTAAAAAAATCATCAAAATTCTTCATATCGCTCATACAGCAATTTTTTGTAGTTCAAGGATCTGCTTTTGCAGCATATTCCTTGCTTTAACTAATTGACTCCTACTTGTACCGGGCTGTATGCCTAACATTTCAGCAATTTCATCATGTTGATATCCTTCAATAACATATAAATTAAAAATTAGCTTGTAGCCACTTGGAAGCATATTAATTAAATCCATTAATTCTTTTGCGGTTAGATCTGAATAGGCTGAAGCCTCAACACTACTTTCATCTTTATCTTTTATTTCATATCCCACCACTTCTTTTTCATATCTGCGGAGAGAATATTTTTTTAATGCCGTATTCACTACAATTCTTCTTATCCAACCTTCAAACGAACCCTCGAACTTAAACTGGTGCATCTTATCAAACACTTTAATAAAGGCATCTTGCAAGATATCTTCGGCATCTGCAGAGCTACGAGCATAGCGAAGACATACGGTCATCATACGTCCGCTATATCGGTCAAACACCTCCTTTTGACTGGCGGCATCTTCCTTTATGCAAGCTTTTATTAACTGATGTTCGGTCAATTTACTGTGGTTTACAGTTGGGCACTTCTTAATACAAGACGCCCTGATTTATATATACGTTGCCTGAAATTTTTTATTGTGGTACTAAGCAATATTAACATTTGCAATCTTACGCAAGCCTTAACCAATATGAAAGTTACTACTTTTTGTATTGATTCCACTATTCTTTTTTATGTAATTTATTTACTCGAATTTTGCTAAATAATACCTTCAAAATGAATTCAATAGCAGACATCAGGAAAGATTACAAGCTTAAAACATTGAGCGAACTGGAAATAGAGGCTAACCCGATTGCGCAATTTGGCAAATGGTGGCATGACGCTATTAATAGCCATATTGAGGAGGTAAATGCCATGACTTTAGCCACATCTACCATATACGGCAAACCATCTGCAAGAATTGTATTATTAAAAGGATATGATGACCGTGGGTTTAATTTTTTCACCAATTACGAAAGCCACAAGGGAGAAGAATTAGCTGTAAATCCACAGGCCAGTCTTGTTTTTTTCTGGAAAGAATTGGAACGCCAGGTAAGAATTGAAGGGATAACCGAAAAGTTAGATACAAAGGAGAATGATGCCTATTTTTTATCACGACCAGTAGGCAGCCAGATAGGTGCATGGGCATCTCCACAAAGTCAGGTTATTAAACAAAGAGAAGAAATAGAAGAAAATGTAAAGAAATATGAGTTGGAATTTGCAACTACAAACATCATCCGACCTGAATATTGGGGTGGATACCGGGTTAAACCACAATTAATAGAGTTTTGGCAGGGAAGGCCGAGTCGTTTACATGATAGGATACAATACTCACTTGAAGGAAATAATCAATGGAAAATAGAAAGGCTGGCGCCTTAATAATGGTAAATTGTAAATGATAAATGGTAAATGACAATTAGTATGCGAATGCATTTATATATAATTTACCATTTATCATTCGCAATTGTATTATGCCTTTTTCTTAGGAGCCGCTTTTTCAGTAGCTGCTTTTGGAGCCGCTGCTTTTTTCACTACTACTGCTTTTTTCACTTTCGCCGGTCTAGATTTACCAAAAGAACCATTAGAAATTTTACCTTTTTTTGTTTTAATATCTCCGCGTCCCATAATTTATATTTATTGATGTTTGTTGATTAGTAAGATTAAAAAAGCAAGACATACTAAGTGTGTCTTGCTTTTTAATTTGTTTGATAGCATTACATTTTGCTAGACAATTCTTTACCTGCTTTAAATTTAGCTACTTTTTTAGCTTTAATTTTAATAACAGCCCCAGTTTGAGGATTACGTCCGTTACGTGCAGCTCTTTTAGATACTGAAAAAGTACCAAAACCAACTAAAGTAACTTTACCGCCACCTTTTAAAGTTTTAGTAACCGCTTCGATAAATGAATCTAAAGTAGCGTTCGCTTGTGTTTTTGTAATTTCTGCGTCGTCAGCAATTTTTGCAATTAATTCAGCTTTGTTCATAGTTAAATTTTTATTTTTTTTACTGAGACAAATATAGAGGGTTTTTGATTGCAACAAAATTTTTTCTAGTAAATTTTATTTTTAAAAAATCGCTATAATCCATAAGGAACAAGGTGTATAGCAAATTAGTACCTTGTCATTTTGAATTGGAGAAGGTGGGTGATATTTTTAAACCCTTTGTCAGTAAGGCTTTCAATGTTTATGGCAGGCAAATCCTTTGTCCTTGTGGTTTTGACGATAGTAATTTATCTCTAATAACCACTAAAAAAGCAACTAAATTGTTTTACACATTTAGTTAACAACCTGCATCAAAGAACGAAAGGCAATGAAGTTATCTCCCCATTTGTCAAATAATTCTTGTCTAAATGTAGGTGCAAATTTCTCGATATATCGATTATACAATGCTTTACTTTCTGCCAAATATTGAACAGCATATGTTGGGCCTTCATTTTCATCTATATCTAACAAACGTAAAATAGTAACATTCGTAAAACAACCCGTATTAACAACTTCAAGCGTATGTACTTCTTTCATCCATTCGATCCATTCATCATGGATCGCCCATGTAACTTTTGTTGTGATGTTATAGATAAACATATAAATAAAAAATAAAAAAGTGAGATGGGTTTATTTTAATTCAACATAGATCGGACAATGATCACTATGCTTTACATCAGGATAAATATCAGCATCAATCAACTGCTGTTTTAGCGGTTCGGTTACTGTTATATAATCAATGCGCCATCCTTTATTATTTAATCTTACAGTAGGAAAGCGTTGACTCCACCAACTATAGCGATGCGGCTCTTTATGAAACTCGCGAAAAGTATCTAGCCATCCACTACCTAAAAATTTATCCATCCATGAGCGTTCTTCAGGTAAAAAGCCACTGCTTTTTTTATTTCCTTTTGGATCGTGAATATCAATTTCGTTGTGTGCAATATTATAGTCACCGCACAAAATTATTTTAGGATTTGTCTTTCTTAAATTGGTAAGATACTTATGAAATTCATCTAACCATACATACTTAAACGCCTGCCTTTCATCTCCGCTCGTCCCCGAAGGAAAATAGGCGTTGATCAAACGTATATCACCAAAATCTAGTTGTATTACTCTTCCTTCGTTATCGCTTGACGGAAGTCCGCAGCCAAGATGTACTTTGTCTGGTTTTATTTTTGTGAAGATGGCTACACCACTGTAACCTTTTTTTTGCGCGCTGAACCAATGATGCTCAAAGCCTAAAGCTTCCAGCTGTTTAAAATCTACATCATCTTTTGTAGCCTTTGTTTCCTGCAAGCAAATAATATCTGCAGGATCGGTTTGCAACCAATCAATAAATCCTTTTTTAAAAGCGGCGCGTATGCCATTAACATTGTAGGAGATGATTCTCATATCTGTGTGAGTTAAAGTAACCGCTAATATACAATATCAGCGATACTACTCTTCTACTTTTTTACCAATAGGTAAAGTAACACCTAAACTTAATATCCATTCAAAAGTGCCGAAAGCTTGTTTTGCTGTCCCTTCATAAATTTTCAATCCTGAATAACGTGCATAATCAAGTTTATTAGAGTACTCGAGGTAAACATATTTGCAGAATGTTGCTCTTAATGCCGCTTCTGCGCCAATGTTCCAGCCACCTAATTGAAAATGTGGATCGTTAGGTTTTTCTTGAAGGGATCCTGCAGTTGAATCTAAAAAGAAACCATTCTGAACATGTGGAATAACCGGACCGATACCTGCTTTTGCTAATAGATCAAACTTTATGTTCTCACTTCTATCTGCAATTAAGTGCCAACGTTTTACCAAATTAAATAAAAGAAAATTAGCTCCGTTATTTAGATAATAATAATATCCATTGGCTCCATTGAAGTTAATTAATGTATCAACTTGTTTACCGTTTAACGTTCCATGCAAACGAGCGGTCTGATCAGAGAAAAGGAACTTGGTATGATCGAAATTGATCTCTACAGCAATTCCTCTTTTTCTGTTAATGAAAAGTCCCAGTCTGTAATTATATTGAGGAATAGATATTGCTTTATGAAATAGACCATCATCCCAACCTCTATGATCGTTTCCATTAATATTAACCCAGATATAGTTATTGCCAAGTGATGGTTGATTGATCCTTACATTGCTATTGGTGTAAGATTCTGTGTTATATCCCCAAGAGAAATATATCTCTTTTTTTCTCTTTTTTATTTTCTGTGTCTGTGCATTCGAAGAAAATGTGGCAGTCAATAATATTGCCATAGCTATTGAACCTATTGTGATCTTTTTGTTTATCATCAAAATTTTAATTTGGGACGTAAAAGTAAATAAAAGAAAGTACCTGCAAATATAAATCAGCAGCTATTATGTGAATGGGATGTTATGCGTCATATTCTAATACTGGTCTTAGCCAACGCTCTACTTCTTCTAATGGCATTTTTTTTCTACTCGTATAATCCAATACCTGGTCTTTTTCAATTTTACCTACACCAAAATATTTACTTTCCGGATTAGCGAAATACCAACCACAGACTGAAGATCCGGGATACATTGCCAGCGATTCTGTTAATGTAATGCCTGTAACTTCTTTACCACCTAGCAGATCAAACAGCTTATATTTTTCTGTATGATCCGGACAAGCAGGATAACCTGGTGCAGGGCGAATGCCCATATATTCTTCTTTGATCAATTCTTCGTTTGAAAGGTGCTCATCGCTTACATAACCCCAATACTCCTGACGTGTTTTTTTATGTAATAATTCTGCAAAAGCTTCTGCAAAGCGATCTCCTAAAGCCTGTAAAATGATCTTATTATAATCATCCAGGTTTTCTTCAAAGTGTTTGATATGTGGTTCAATTCCTTCGATCGTTACAGAAAAAGCACCCATGTAATCCTGCTTTTTATATTCAGCAGGTATAATAAAATCCGCCAATGAAAGATTTGGCTGGCCCGGTGCTTTTTTTATTTGCTGGCGCAGAAACTGCAGATCAATATTATCGTTGCCTCTTTTTAGTACAACTGTATCCGGCGCAGTTTTATCTGCCTCCCAAAAACCAATTACACCTTTTGCATTTACCCACTTTTCATCAATGATCTTTTTCAATATTTTTTTTGCATCATTGTATAAATTGGTTGCTTCTTTTCCAATTATTTCGTCGGTTAAAATTGCAGGGAATTTTCCATGCATTTCCCAGGCAATGAAGAATGGTTGCCAATCAATATATTCAGCTATCTCAGCCAGATCGTATGTATTAAAAACCTTTGTTCCAATAAAAGTCGGTTTAACCGGAGTGAAATTATCCCAATCGATCTTTGCCGGATTTTGTTGTGCCTCAGGAAATTTCAAATAATTCTTTACTGTTTTTTTATTCCCAAAATCTAATTTAAGCTTGTCGTATTCGGCTTTGATACTGCTTAAAAATTCAGGCTTTTGTTCTTTACTTAATAGACTACCGGCAACGGTTACACTACGAGATGCATCCAATACATGCACTACCCCATTGTCATATTCAGGAGCGATCTTAACTGCTGTGTGCATACGGCTCGTTGTAGCTCCGCCAATCAATAATGGAATATCCATGTTTTGACGTTTCATCTCGCGACCAACATATACCATTTCATCTAACGATGGAGTGATCAATCCGCTAAGGCCAATGATATCGACATTATGTTTTTTAGCCTCGCTTAATATTTTATCTGTGGGTACCATTACGCCAAGGTCGATAACTTCATACCCATTACAGCCCAATACTACGCCAACAATATTTTTACCAATATCATGCACATCTCCTTTTACAGTGGCTAATAAAATTTTAGCGGCGCCTGCGGCTTCAACATTAATTGTGCCTGCGGCAATATGCGCTTGTTTTCTATCTTCCTTTTCCTGTTCGATGTATGGTGTAAGAACGGCAACTGCTTTTTTCATTACACGCGCACTTTTTACTACCTGCGGTAAGAACATTTTACCCGCACCAAACAGATCACCTACGATATTCATTCCATCCATTAACGGACCTTCGATCACATCTAATGGTTTGGGATATTTTAGTCTTGCTTCTTCTGTGTCGATATCAATATAATCTGTAATGCCATTTACCAAAGCGTGTGACATTCTTTTTTCTACAGATTCGTTTCTCCACTTTTCATCTTTAACTTCTACTTTGCCTTTTGCTTTTACTGTTTCTGCAAAATTGATGAGCGCTTCTGTTGCTTCATTATTAGTATTGTTCCTGTTTAAAATAACATCTTCACAAAGATCTCTAAGCTTAGGTTCAATTTCATCATACACTACTAATTGGCCGGCATTTACAATACCCATATCCATACCCGCTTTGATAGCGTAGTATAAGAACACACTGTGTATCGCTTCACGTACATGATCATTTCCTCTGAACGAAAAAGATACATTACTTACGCCACCACTAATTTTTGCGAGTGGCATCAATCTTTTTATTTCTGCAGTTGCTTCAATAAAATCTACGGCATAATTGCTATGCTCTTCAATACCGGTTGCTACCGCAAAAATGTTTGGATCAAAAATAATATCCTGCGGATCGTATCCCACTTGTTCAGTTAATATTTTATATGCTCTGTGACAAATTTCTACTTTTCTTGCTTTTGTATCTGCTTGTCCTACCTCATCAAAAGCCATTACTACAACTGCCGCACCATAGCTTTTACAAATAAAAGCCTGTTCAATAAATTTAGCTTCACCCTCTTTCATTGAGATCGAGTTCACGATACATTTTCCCTGCACACATTTTAATCCTGCCTCAATGATCTCAAACTTACTGCTATCGATCATGATCGGGATCTTTGCAATATCCGGTTCTGCTTGTACTAAATTTAAAAAAGTTGTCATGGCGGTAACACCTTCCAATAAGGCATCATCCATATTGATATCAATAACCTGCGCACCGCTTTCTACCTGCTGACGAGCAACGGATAAAGCTTCTTCATATTTATCTTCCCTGATTAACCTGGCAAATTTTTTAGAGCCGGTTACATTAGTACGCTCACCAACATTTATAAAATTTGTTTCGGGACGAACTATTAAAGGTTCTAACCCGCTTAACCTTAAGTATGGTTTTATTGTAGTGCTCATTTTATTTTTTCTTTACCGCGGAGAAACGCAGAGGTTTAACACAGAGATTCTCAGAGGTTATAATATCAATCTTTTTATACCGTTTTTTAATTGTGTTGTGTTGAAATTTAATAATAGTCCGATTTTACAACCTGATAATTTTAGATAAGTTAGCACTTGTGCCGTATGAATGTCAATCAATGTTTCTACTGCTTTTATTTCTACAATTACTTTTCCTTCAACTAATAAATCAATGCGATAACCAATATCTAATTTTACTTCTTGGTAAATTAGTGGCAACGCCTTCTCTTTTTCTGTTGAAATACCATTTTTATTTAATTCATACCACAAACATTCTTTGTAGGATGATTCTAACAATCCTGGGCCAAGCTCTGAATGAACTTTAAAAGAATATTTTAAGATCTGTTCCGTCAATATATTTATCTCCTCCATTTCTCTGTGTTAAACCTCGGTGTTACTCTGTGGTTAAAACTGTTTCTATTATTGGTAAACTTCTCGGTGCGAATTTCGCCACTTCATCTGCGATGTGTTTTATATGATCGGGTGTTGTACCGCAACAGCCGCCTACTATATTTAACCAACCGTTTGCTGCCCACTCTTCAATGATATGTGCTGTTTCATGCGGTTGTTCGTCGTACTCGCCAAATGCATTTGGTAAACCTGCGTTTGGATAAGCAGATGTAAAGCAACCTGCAATATGACTTAGCTCTTCAATATGCGGACGCATTTCGGATGCTCCTAATGCACAGTTTAATCCAACACTTAATGGATTAGCGTGTGCTACTGAAACATAAAACGCTTCTAATGTTTGTCCGCTTAATGTTCTGCCTGATGCATCGGTAATTGTACCGCTGATCATGATCGGCAATTCTTTTTGTTTTATTTCGCGGAAATATTTTTTTAATGCATAGATAGCAGCTTTTGCATTTAAGGTATCAAAAATTGTTTCGATCAATAAAATATCTACACCACCTTCTATCAATCCTTTTATTTGTTCTGTATATGCAGCAGCTACCTCGTCAAAAGTTACAGCCCTGAAACCGGGATTATTTACATCCGGTGATAAGCTTAATGTTTTATTTAACGGACCAATCGCTCCTGCAACATATCGTGGCTTGCTCGGATCTTTTGTTGTGTATTCATCTGCTGCTCTTCTTGCACATTGTGCCGATGCAACATTCATTTCGTATGCAATTGATTGCATATCATAATCTGCCTGCGCAATTACGGTACTGCTGAAAGTGTTTGTTTCGATAATATCTGCACCGGCTTCTAAATATTCTTTGTGGATCGCTTCGATGATCTGCGGTTGTGTAATACTTAACAGATCATTATTGCCTTTTACATCAGAGTGCCAATCTTTAAACCTTGTGCCGCGATAATCTTCTTCTTCTAATTTATAACGCTGTATCATGGTACCCATTGCACCATCAATTATCAGGATACGTTTTTTCAGTTCTTCTTTAATGTCTTTCATTCGTAAACTATTTTATCACTCCAGTAAAAAAGATCAGTAGCACGTTGCCGTTGAAGTGTGCGACGCAACGATGCTGAACAAAGTACAAATGCTCACCAAAAAATATTTTATGAAACAAACGATAAACAACCTGTGTGAAGATGTGCAGAATTGATCTCGTTTATTAGTTCTGAGAAAATATTTGTGGTGACAAATACCGGCTTTTCTCCAGGCTGAACAATAAACAAATCTGCCTGAAGGGCGAGTGCAAATTTACTAAAAGAATATGGGAACGCAAAATGCTTGCTGCTGGGATAAAACGCAGATTTTTATCAACTTCCGGTTATGTAATTATCGATGGAAATGCGATTGCTGATGCTTTTAGCAAGTGTCATTTCATCAGCATACTCCAATTCGCCTCCAAAAGCTATACCGCGAGCGATCGTCGTAATTTTTACGGGTTTGTTTTTTATTTTTTTGCTGATATAATATAGTGTTGTATCTCCCTGTATATTGGGATTTAAAGCAAAAATTATTTCTCCGATGTTTTCTTTTTCTACACGCTGAACGAGGCTATCAATATTTAGCTGTTCAGGACCAATGCCATCTAATGGAGAGATAATACCGCCAAGCACATGATAGATACCGTTGAATTGTTGGGTGCTTTCAATGGCAATTACGTCGCGGATATTTTCAACCACACAAAGTAATTCCTGTTTGCGTGAAGGGTTGCTGCAAATATTACAAAGTATATGATCAGAAATATTATGGCAGCGGCTGCAAAATTTTATTTCTTCTCTCATTTTAGCAATGGTTTCACTAAAATTACTTACCTCGTTTACATCTTGTTTGATGAGATGCAAGACCAAACGCAATGCCGTTTTTTTTCCTATGCCCGGTAATTTCGCAAATTCATTTACCGCATTCTCCAGAAGTGTGGACGAAAAAACCATGATGAATTATTAGTGATTAATTATTATAATTTTATTTCCCTTTCATTATCCCAATCAGCTTTGATTTTTAATGTTTGATCGAAGGAAATTACTTTTTCGGGTTGTATCTTTTTCAAATAATTCCCCGGGTCCCAAACGCCATTATCATTGGCGTCATATAAAATACGAATACTGTATTCTCCCGGATTAAAAAGATCTGCATGCCATTCTGTAGATTTTAATGAGGCTGATTCTACTACCGCATTATTTTGTACAAATTGTATAACCGGATGTTTCGAGAGATCAATATTTGGGAAGCGCAAGATCAATGTACCATAATCACTTTCTTTTTTTGTTTTGAATGAAATGGTATCTGTCTTATTTAAAAAATTCCCTAACGTATCACTGAAACCATCTTTAACTATTATTAGTTTATAGTTTTCTTCGGGCTTCCAGGTACGTTTTAGTGTAACCTTTTGTCCTGTGCTATCTGTCAATATTCTAAAAGGAACTTTTTTATAAAAGGTATCTGTTAAGATTATTTTGCTTTCATCAAATTCTTTTAAAGGAGCGTTGAAATCTATTTCCAGGCCAGACAAAATATCTTGTGCCCCGCCGGCAAGACTAGTAGTGTACTTGAATTTTTTTGAAGCCTTCGATTGCTTTCCTGTACTCGCAGTTGCTGCCGGCGCCACTTTAGCTTTCTTTTCTACATACGCAAACAATGCAACAGGGTCTTTTGTTGATGTTGATGCCTGTACCGTGCTATCTGCAAATGCAAATTCTTCTGTAGGCGAACTGTACGTTTTACTTCCACCTTTATCTTCTAATGCATAAATTCTAAAGCTTTTTGAAGGCAGATTTGTGAAAACAAACTTGCCGCCTTTTTTTAACCTGGTTACATACTGAGGCTTAAATTTTTGTACAGCAGAATCTGGTGCATCTGCAGGATAAAGAAATACGAGTATCGTACTGTCAACTTTGCCGGTTTCGGCAACAATAACATTACCACTTATTTTAAGCGAATCAATTGTATTACCTGTTGAAAAAACATAAGTAAGATTTTTATAAATATTCCCTTCGTGCACATCTACCAAAGCATTCCCGAAATTAATGGCGTAGGTAGTATTGTCTTTTAAAGTATCCTTTAATTTTATCGTAACTGTTTTACCTTTTGATGTAATAGTCGGATTTTTTTTAGGATAAGGCGATACGATCAAATTATTCTGAATATCTTTTAAATCGATATACTCATCGAAATTCAGCGTGATTTTATCTCCCTTAAAATTGGTTGTATTTACATCAGGGTGTGCCTGAACCAATATTGGTGCAAGCGTGTCTTTTGGGCCACCCGTTGGATTACCAATTTGCGCACAACCAACAACCTGTACAATACAAACAGCTATTATAAAACTTGCTATTAAAGAATAGAAAATATTTGAAAACTTCATTTCGTTTTGAATTATTTGCAAACTTAAACTGTTTCAGGTGTTTGCGCTTATTTTAAAATCATAAATATGCCTTAATCTATTCAACTACCTCTTCCTCATCGAGCTCATGTAAAGCTACTGCCAGCTTGTTATCTTTTACAAAATTGCACCAATGACAATCTTCTTTACCACAACCCGTATAAAATTCGCGCGCCTGTATTTTTGCCCAAACCGTTGTTATTTGTTGCTTTACGATTTCAATATCTTCCGGATTAATGACAATCTTTTCTTTGCGATATTCTTTCTTCTTATCCGGCTCTACAAAATCAAATTCAGTGCTTACTACCTTCCAATCTTTCAGTTTATAATTATCAATTAGTATTTTGTAGAATACTGCTTGTCGCCAGTAATCACCACCATTGGGATCTTTATCATGTGGCGGTTTCATTTTAGGAATAGCTTTATCAATATCACCGCTTTTATAATCCACTACATTTACTTCTTTACCATTAAATTCAAGTTTGTCCAACTTACCTTTTAAAGGAACATTGTTGACCACAACGCCCCTTATATTCAATTCAACAGAAACTACTTTGTTCCAGCTATTGATGTATTTATCATAATAGGCAGGTAAGATAATTCCGCCCTGTTCCAGCCTTCTATCAAATGCCTGTTTGGTAAAATTTTCTCTGTGGCGATTCATGTACCATTTAAAATCAGCCAGCAATTCTTCTTTGGAAGGAAATTTTTCCTGCTTGCCTTCCTGCATTTTTCTAAATAGTTTTTCTAACGAATAATGAATAGCGCTACCAAATTCCGTTGTTTCGCTTTTCCCTGAAGGAATGCGGATCAGATTTTTATAATAAAAACCAAGCGGACAATTTAAGTAGCTGTTCAATGCCGTTACATTCATTACAAATTTTTCCAGCAGTGGCGTTATAAAATCTTCTTCTGTCTTTTCAATTTCCGGTGCTTGTGCGGCAAACTGCAATAATTCGAACGTTGCCATTTCTTCATCACTCAACGAAATTTTTTCAATTGGCAAAGGATATTGTTGTAAAATCTCTGCAATGAACATGGATGGCTCCATTTCTTTTCCATCATTTTTAAATTTCGCGTAAGAGATGGTTAAATATTTTTCCGCTCTTGTTAATGCTACATAAAACAAACGACGCAGCTCTTCTTCATCTCCCGATTTTGGTTGAGAGGTAAACATTGTATCGGGAAATTTATAACCGCCGCCGGGTTTTCTTTTCTTTTCCCAAGAAGATGCGTTTACACCTGCAAAAAATACATATTCAAACTCTAACCCTTTTGAACCATGTGCCGTTAATAGGTTTACACCTTTATCACTTCCTGATATCTGAATCATTGGTAAAGACAATCCTTCTTTCTCCATCAGATCAATGATCTCGATCAACCCTTCGAGATTAAGTGAGGTGTCTCTGCTTGTTTCTTCTTTTATAAAATCAAACAGTGCTGTTAACACTTGCATCAGCATAATCTTATCATCACTATTCATAATGTAAGTCAATACTCCCGCTTCCCGAATAATATTCTCAAATAATTGCTGTAGCGTAACATTCGAGGCATCGCTAATTAATTTTTCTAATGCGATGCCGATACTTTTTAAGTTGTCGTCTATACTAATATCAAACAAATCTTTTTTAGGAGCAGTTGCTTTATCGTTTAATAACTTTCTTATTGATGTTTGTTCATCTTTATATCTTTTTGTATTTACTTCAACAGTGATTTTTGCAATTTCTATTGGTGGTATTTTATAAAAATCGTAATGCAAAATTTCAAATAATATTTCATCTCCACCATAAGGAATATCATGTTCTGTTTCCAAATAACGAAGTATTTGAATGATCTTTTTCGCAAAAGGATGATCTAGAATATTAACGCTTCTTTTACTGTAAACAGGAATTCCTTTTAGTCTGAAATATTTATTCAGATCTGCTCCGTATTTATTCTCTTTATAAATGACAGCGATTTTTCCCGCAGGAATACCTAACTCAATCAATTCGAAAATATGGTTGCAGATATGCGCCATCTCTTCTTTTACAGAATTGTATTCTATTAAAATAGGTTTGTTGATTAACTGGTTTATTAGTCTGTTAGACGAAATCAGTTCTTTGCTTAAACCATCGATCTTTTTTACTAAACGTTCTTCATTATTATTGATCAATATTTTAGAGATATCGAGAATGGGTTGTGTACTTCTATAATTATTTCCTAGTACTACTGTTTTAAGATGTTGCGTGTAATCATTTGCAAAATCTATCATGTTATCAACATTAGCTCCCTGAAAACGATAAATACTTTGATCATCATCTCCTACTACGAATACATTCGGTTTATCCCAGTAGCTAATTAATAATTGTACCAACCGGTTTTGTGTACCGCTTGTATCCTGGTATTCATCTACTAAAATGTATTGAAATCTTTCCTGATAATTCGATAAGAGATTTTTATTCTCTTCAAAAGCTTTTATCACCCAGTTGATCATGTCATCAAAATCATACCGATTTCTTTGACGCATGATCGATTGGAAATTATTGAATTCATTTACTGCGGCCTGCAGCTTCTCCATTTTTTCTCTTTCTTCTTCGATCTTATCTGTGCGTACATCTCCTTTTTTAAATTCTTTTACAGCGCGCTTTGCAACATACTCATCACGCGTTGGCAGATCAGCTATATACTCTGCTATTTTTTGATTGATCAGTTCCGGCGTCCATCCTTCTCTTTTCATTGAAGAGAATAAATTTTTCAAATTATTGATCTCAAAATAAACATCGCCTCTGTATCTTTTTAAAGGATGATCTTTAGGGAAGCTATCTATCAACTGTTTAAAAAGTTGAATGCCTTCTAATTCAGACAATGCATCCAAAGATGTTTTTTCAAACATGGATAAATTTTCCTGAATGATATCATTACAAAAAGAATGGAAAGTATGAATGTTTACTTTGTATGCGTCAGAACCAATGAATTGCAATAATCTTTTGCGCATAGCAATCGTACCCGCATCTGTATAAGTAAGACATAAAATATTTTGGGGTAATGCATCTGTATCTAATAATATCTTACCGATCCTTGCTGCTAAAATTTGTGTTTTACCGGTACCCGGACCAGCGATGACCATTACCGGACCATCAATTGAATCAACAGCAGTGCGTTGTTGTGAATTTAGTTTTTCATATTCTTCAGTGAATTTTTTTTGTAGTATTTCGCGGTAATGCTGCATCTTCCAAAGTTAACGCGAAACCAATTTGTATTAAAATAATAAAACGATAAATAATAGACATGGCCCACTAACCTTATACAAATAAAAAAGCAGTTCATAGTGAACTGCTTTTTTTATAATTAAAGGACTCTATTATTTGTAATTCCTCATTATCCAGGCATCCTGGTAATATATTTTTCCATTTGTTTTATCTGATCCGCAATTTGAGGAGTACTCGGTTTTAAGCCTTTTGCTTTTCTGAAATATTCTTTTGCAGCCCTGAACTCTCTTTTATTGATCATGATAGAAGATAACTGCAAATAAGCGGCAGCCTCATTTTCTTTATCGGGTAAACCTGCACGTATGGCGCCGCGTAAATAGCTTTCGGCCTGCTTTACATCACCTTTTTGCATTGCTAACATACCTAATTGCAATTTATTAGCCCCTTCAGCTTCTTTCATTGGCGAGCCCAAATCAAGACTCTTTTTCATCATCTTCTCAGCTCCGTCATAATCCTGATTAACCATTGCAAGGTTGCCTTTTAGCGTATAATATACTGAGCGAACGGGTGTTATCAACAAGCCCGGGAACCAGATAGAATCGATCACTTTTTTAGAACCTTCCATATCACCGGCTTCCATGTAATCCTGGATCAGGCGCATCGGGCCAAATATAAAATGACCTACGATCATCACCAGTGCGGCAATATATAAAATTAGAGACGGCCAAAAGCCGGCTTCAACATTTGTAAAAATTGCTAACGCAAGAAAAACGATGCCCAGCCAAAGGCGGTATTTAATAAAGACATTCAACCACTTCATAATATAAAAATTGGATGGCAAAGATAGGGTTCGATTTTGGATTTTAAATTTTGGATTCGAGATTAACAGAAAACGTTATTTTTGCTGCCCCTGAACCAATTTGGTCCCGTAGTTCAATGGATAGAATAGGAGTTTCCTAAACTCTAGATCCAAGTTCGATTCTTGGCGGGACCACATTTTTGATCATCCAAGAGTTTTGCGATGAATATTTTCAAAAAAGTAACTGCGGTATGTGTCGCCTAGTAAAATTTCTGCCTTTATATTTTTCTTCAGTAATATTTTATTGCCTTCAATTCCTGTTATACGATCGATAGATACAATATAAGATTTGTGTACACGTATAAACATAGATGATGGTAGTTTGCTTTCTATCTCTTTCATACTTGAATTGGCCAATGTTCGTATTCCTTCATGATGTATGTATATGTAATTACCATTACTTTCTACATAATCGATCTCTACCAGATTTATCTTAAGCAATTTTCCTTTTACACCCATTTTCACATAAATATGATCTGTTGTATTTTGATTGAGAGGAACCCGGGGAGCAAGCATATTTTCTGCTTTTTGAACTGCCGTTAAAAAACGGGGAAAGGAAACAGGTTTTAATAAATAATCTACAATATCATTTTCGTACCCCTGTAATGCAAACTCAGTATAGGCCGTTACAAATATCAATTTACATTTACCTTTTACAGCTTTAGCTATATCTAAACCTGATACATCTGCCATCTGAATATCCGAAAAGATCAATTGAATATCATTTCCTTTATTAATATATAGTAATGCCTCTACAGGATCTGTAGTAGCTTTAATTACATTTAAAGTAGGAATTTGTTTTGTAAAGTGTTGCAATAATTCTACCGAGTGTAATTCATCATCAACTATAAGGCAATTGATCATTATTAAGAAATAGTTTAATATTTAAAAATCTTCTGTAAAGTAATATTACTGAATTATCATTAAATATTGCTATCAATGGTTAGCTCAACCGTATAGAACATGCCGTCATCATTTGTAATTAAGCTGAATTTATCTCCATAAGTATGTTGCAATCGTTTTTTTACATTGGCCAAACCTATACCAGTACTGGGTTCTTTCATGCCGGCTTTTATTTTATTGCTACTTTCATATCGAATGATGCCATCGGTTACGGTTAGTTTTATTTTAGCAGGGTACTCTGCAAGATGAACAGCACCGTGTTTAAATATATTTTCTGCAAATGTGATCAGCACTAACGGAAGCATATGCACGCGTTCCATAGAACCGGCCGTCTCGAAATCCAAATACATACTGTTAGGAAATCTAAGCCGGTTTATTTTAATAACATTTTCTAAATGCTCTACTTCATCTCTCAGTAAAGTCTTTTCCCCCGCACTGTGTTGAAGATGTGATGTTAAAGCATACCGCATTATATCAGAAAGTGTCAATATCCCTCCCGCCAGATCAAGATTATAAGGAACCATTTTTGCATAAAATAAATTGAGAGTATTATATAAAAAATGCGGGTTTATCTGGTTTTGTAAAAAAGTAAGTTCGCTTTGTATGCTTTCGGTTTTCAATGCAGAAAGTTGTTTTTCTTTTTCTAATGCTAATTCACTTTTTTCAATTATATTTTTGTTCAAGGCTCTGGTATTCATCCAAAGACAATAACAAATGAATAAAGCCATATTGGAAGAATAAAAATAAAAAGACCTGGGTAAAATTCCCATAAAAGATACAGGAGTACCATTATAGGTATGCGTTAGACTATACGCCGGATAAATATAATCATACAGCATTAACTGATATATCCGGAGAAAATTGTAAACAAAAAGAAGAAGAAAAATAACGACAAAAAACTCCCAATATCTGCCTTTAGCTAAGAGCTTGGGATTAAGGAAATAAACAACAAAATAAAAAAGGCAGGCTAACAATCCATAGGAGGTTAGTCCTGCCAAAGCCAGTCTGTTACTATAATTGATAACTAACCCTTCGGTATTAACAACTACATAATAGACCAACCAGCATAAGGTATGCAATAATATTTTTTTAATAACTTTCATTTATTCTACATTATGCGTAATGCTTGTGAAAGCCATTCGCTTTTGTTTGAATAATGATATTACAAAAAAATATTGGTTTCCGGGGGTTAAGGATTGGGCAATATTATTATTAATTAGTAGTTGATGGTGGTACTGTAACAGGGGCTGTGCTAACGTGAGCTTTACCACCTAATATCTGTACCATACTAGCAGTACTTAATTTTTTGATAGTTTTTTTCTGTAGGTTTAATTTTGGGCTGTTGTTGATTGTTTGTTTCATGATTTTTGTTTGAAGAGTTGTTAATATGTTTGATTGATTATTGAATTATTATGATGCAAACATAGCAGGGCTAGACTTCTGGGCATAAAAAATGACACCAAGTGGTGTATGATATGTGTAAACGGGGTTATTCCCTATGTAAACCGGTTCCTCTTATTTAGATAAGAGCCATATAATTAGCCGTTTATTGCTAATCATTGTATAACAGGTTCCTCTGGCGAGTGTTCGAATTGGCAATGTTTTGCCGCAGTTGGTAATGGTATTATTATTTAATTTAATATTTATAAGGGTATTACCAGAGCTGTCTGGTATTGGTTTTGTTATAGCCGTTGCCGCTAGACTACCAAAATCTTCTTTTGGGTAATCATTCATATTAATGTCCAATAATTGGCCAGGGGAAATTTTGTTTCCTGCGGCCGCAGGAAAAATACCTTTTACCGCATACGTTTGACCTAATGGATCAATGCTTATTACTGTACTATCCTGATCTATCACCTGACCTTTAGATAAAAGCTGTTCAACTGACACAATTCCTGTTTGTGGAGCAATTACTGTGTATACTTTATCTGCTATTCTATATTTCAATAGACTATCGCCCTGAGCTACATGTGCCCCATCTTTTATCAATACCGTGTCTATCGTAACATTTAACGGAACTACAACTTCGATTTCTTTTTTAACAGGTGTTATCTCAATAGTTCCTGCTATCATTTCGGGGTGCCTGATAAATAATGATCCTGTTATCATAATGATCATTATTAAAAGCAATAGCAGATTCCCCCAACGTAATATCCATTTAGGTGGCGTACCTAAAATATCTTTTACTTCGTTATTGGTAAGATTTATGTCTGTTTGCTTTTCCATATCAACTTCCTAACTCTAACTGATTTTTTACTAAATTAAAATATGAATTACGCAATAGCACCAGGTCTTCATGTGATCCTTCTTCGATAATCTCGCCGTTTTCCATTACAATTATTTTATCGGCATCTTTAACCGTACTAAGCCTGTGTGCAATTACAATAACTGTTTTGCCTTTAAAGAATTTGTTTAAATTCTCGATAATGGTACGCTCATTTTTTGCATCTAACGCACTGGTCGCTTCATCAAATAATAATATATCAGGATTTTTATAAACAGCGCGGGCGATCAATATCCGTTGCTTTTGTCCTGCACTTAGTCCCATACCATTTTGTCCAATCTTGGTATTGTACCCCAACGGTAACTCCGAAATGAACTCATGTATATTGGCGATCTCAGTAGCATATAACAAAGCTTCTGTATCAGCTACCTCCTCGCCTATCGCAATATTATATGCAATTGTGTCATTAAAAATATAACCGTCCTGCATTACTGCGCCACACTTTTCACGCCACATAGTATGGGAGATACTTGATATTGAATTACCGGCAATAGAAATTTCACCTGTTGATGGTTCATAAAATTTCAACAGCAATTTCATTAAAGTAGTTTTACCGCTTCCGCTTGATCCAACAATTGCCGTAACCTTTTTATTAGGTATAATTAAATTGATACTATCAATAGTAGGTTTTATAAATGCGCTGGCACTATAGCTAAAAGAAACATCTTTTAATGTGATATCTCCATCCTTAATTGTCGTTATTTTTTCATCCCGTATATTTTCTTCATCCGGTTTATTGTGTATCTCGTTGATACGTGCAATGCTTAAGCGCGCATTTTGCCATAACTCCGTAAACTCTACCAATTGTAGTATCGGTGCATTCAATTGCCCGATGATGTAGGAAACCGATAACATTACCCCCAACGAGATCTGACCTTGTATCACCAATCTGGCAGCCAAAAAAGAAATAATAATATTCTTCAATTCATTGAGCAGAGATGCACCACTGGTTTGAATTTGTTTTATTCGTAAACTTTTTAAATTTATTTTGAAAAGTTTAGCCTGAAGATCTTCCCACTGCCATCTCTTTTTTGTACCGGCATTGTTTAATTTTATTTCCTGCATGCCATAGATCAGTTCAAGATTTTTTTCCTGATTTTGTGATAACTGATCGAATTTTTTATAATCCAGCAAAGCATTTTGTTTCATAAATAGAAATACCCACATGAAATATAAAAGACTGCCGAAAGCAAACACAATAAAAATTAACGGGTTATAAATAAACAACACAACACCAAATACCAATATGTTGATAGCCGAAAAAATAACATTCAATGTTCCTGATGTAAGAAAAGTTTCTACTCGTTGGTGATCTTGTATGCGTTGCAAAATATCTCCTGTCATTTTTACATCAAAAAAACCTAAAGGGAGTTTCATTAATTTGATAAAAAAATCTGAAAGTAGATTAATGTTGATGCGTGTACTTAAATGCATTAGTATGTAACCCCTCAATACTTCAACACTTGTTTTACCCAGGAATAATAATAGCTGGGCCAGTAACATCAGGTATACAAAGTTTAAGTTGTTGTATTTAATACCTGTATCAACTATATTTTGTGTGATAAAAGGAAATATAAGTTGGATAAGACTCGCTACTATTAATCCAAACACAAGCTGAATCAATAATTGTTTGTATTGCAGAAGATATTTGAATATAAATGAAAGGCCGCCCGTCTGCTTTTTTTCTTCATTCGGTACTTCATAAAAATCAGGTGTTGTTTCAAGCGATAATATCACGCCTTCCCCATTATCAGCTGCCCAACCTTTTAAAAACTCGGTTTTTGTATATTTAATAATCCCATGTGCAGGATCTGATACATGTACTTTATTTTTCGTGATCTTATAAATCACAATAAAATGGCGCTGATACCAATAACCAATACAAGGCATTGGTACCTCAGTTAACAGGTCGTCATAAGATAATTTTGCACCGATCGTTCTTAACCCCAATTTTTCTGCAGCTTCACTTATACCTAATAAACTACTGCCAAGCCTTGTTGTATTTGTAAGCTGGCGCAGGTATTCCAGGGAAAATATCTTCCCGTAAAATTCACAAATAATACGAAGAGAAGTTGGACCACAATCCATCTCATCGTACTGCCTGTAATGTGGAAACCTTTTTAATGACATCCGAAATTGTTTTTAAACCTTTTGATCAATTTTTAATTTAATAATGGCAGATTGATAATACCTGCTGGCAAAATTATAGATCACCATTTCATGTAACCTCGAATCCGCTTTAATTATTCTGTTCAACATCATGTGAATAAGGCTGCTGATAAATTCATTTATCGGCACTTCTAATTCTTTGTTTTTATGCAATTGAATTATCTGCTCCGACAATGATGAACACTGCGCTGTTTTTTTGTACAATATTTCAATCAGTGGAAAAAGTTCACTCCTTACTTCATCCTCGGTATTCATTATTTGTTCAATTACCTGTTTATGTTCACGATACCTGTCATTTAATCGAAGCGTTAAAGGCTTATCAACATTGTATTCAGCAGCAAAAAGATCTTTTAGTACAGTGAGCAATTCGCTTTTTTGTTGTAGCGAAAAACCGAAACAGTTTAACAATTCATCTATTGACCTTACAGCCCATACCCATCTTATAGACTCTCTTTCATCACCTTCTGTTAGCGATAGCATTTCTAACAATGCCATACTATCATAATAAAAAAAACGCTCAGCTATATCAATTGTGTTACTTCCATATCTTTCTAATTCCCTGGTATATATATCAACCTGTTCTTTCCAGATAAATCTATCTTCTATAAATGGTTCCAGGTAAATATTAACCAGTCGTATCAATTCTCCGATCTTATTTACATCAGAAAGATGAAATCTTAAACGGATATGAAATTCAGGATCATAATAACGTATAAAAAAATATTGATCGATCAATCCCAATTGCAATAATTCATCTGTAAGTGGTTTGATTGCTTCGGCTAAAATTTTATCTGCAGTTTGTAAGCCGCAATACAATTTATAATACGCCCATTCAGATCCTAAAGAAAAAGATCTTTTTACGTCATTATTAATTTCAATAGTTTTACGAATGCCTGAAAGCTTTACAGGAGTTGCTTCTTTAAAAATCGTAGCGATAAATTGATTCGAATAAACATGTTGTTGTTTGTCGGTAACACCGTTTACAGGACGAATGAATTCTTTCAGCCCAAAAGCTTTTTTCTTTTTAATAGTATTTAGCCAAACTGTAACAGACTGTTTATCTTCCAAATTAACTAACAATTCATTATCGCCCTCGGTTAACACAACATATTGAGGAAGCTTGTGCAGCTCTTTAAAATGCAGGATATCATCCATAACAATATCCTCATTTTTTATCAGTGGCTTAATATCCTGATCGCTGAAACCCCACTTGGCCAAAGAGAGTATAGTGTTCTTATACATTACACGCGGCAAAGAAGTATACAACAATTCCAGACTTCCCCAATAAAAACTAAGGATGCTACGCATATCTTGTGTTTGCAGATCACACAAAAACTGGTATACAGGCAATGCATCAAAACTGAAATTATGTGAGGTACTTAAACGTGGAATAATTTGTTTATTTAACTTTTTCGAACGTAAATAAACTGCGCCATTTTTTATTGAAACATACAGATCACTTACATCTATTTGTTTTTCGATAGCTACTGCTGATTGAGCCAAATAAGGTATTTCGTATTCCCGGAATGCGGGACGCAATAAAACATTTCCTGTTCTATTTTCCGGCAAATGAATGATCTCGGCATAAATCACTTCGGGTTTATTTTCCTGTTCTTTCTTCGCTATATCATATAACATTTTATTGATGCGAGGATCAGCGTGAGCGAATCTTCCTAATAGGCCGGCTGCAGTTGAATTTCCTATAGCGTCTATCTGTATTAGGTCTTTAGTATCATCAATAATTTTAAACATGATCGACATTGATTCCGGCAGATCTTTCCAATCAGCATCAAATTCTTTTATGTCGTCATCATTTATTTCAATGCAATTATTATTCGATCCTGCTTGTAGTTTTTTATGTAAAAACTGTTCGACTTTGCCCCAGGTCAAATGCAGCGTCTGTTCCTTTGAAGGAATAATAAGTTCGTCTATCAATGGTGTTAAATATCCGGCGTCGCTATTTAGATAGCCTATTCCAGTTTCTGCATCCAATACACGCAGTAGTGGCATTTCTTCATCTCCATATTTATCGTAAAAATTCTTTGAAAAAGATGCCAGATTTTTATTTGTATGAAATGTGGATAGTTTATTTAAAACACCCAACGCATCTTGCAATTGGTCCTGAATATTATTATCAACACTTCCCTTTTCTATTTTTATTGTACTATCAATTTGAAATATTTTGCTTTCATCAAGTACGGGTTCTGCATCATTTAATAAAGCTATGATCTCACGATAAGCTGATATATGATCTGTTTGTATAGATGCAATATTTTCCAATTTATGTTGCACTTTGTTCAACACGGCAAATATTTCTTTTATGGCAGGAGGCTGCAGTGCTGCTATATTTTTTAAAGTTTTTATTATTTGAGCCAAAAGGCCATCACCTGTTAACTTCGGTTCCAGCTCACTTATGATGACTTGGGCATCGATCAGATCGTACACAAATGCTTTGGCTTCTTCCTCACTAATATCCTCATCAACGATCAACGATATTAGTTCGCTTATTTTTTTGCCATTTTTTGCAGCGTCTGTTATCCTGGTTAAATATTCCCTTTGTTGAACAGCTGTGATCTGGTATTTTTTTGATCCATCAATAAATAAATATTCAACGTATCTTAATTCATCGCCAATTTTATAAGCACTATTATTAACATAGTAGGTCAGTAATTCTGTAATGCCCGGAGCATTTGCAATTTTTTGTGCGAGCATACATAAATAATGCATGTCTAGCCGTACATGTCTTTCAACAGAATTATCCACTATTATTGGCGTTGCATCATTCTTCCATGCTATAACGCTACAACCGGAAAACAACCCAAAAGGTATACAACGGCTGCTGCTACGCAAATAATATTTAGTAAGGGTTGATGTAAGTTTTTCGATCTTCTTTGGATTTATATCGCCCTGTTTCCATTTGATACATTCATCATATACAACCGGAGATGCGACATAAATTGATTCTAAAAATATGGGGTCGGATAATAAAAGGGGTAGTGTTTGTGCAGTCAGTTCGCCGGGCAACGGCAAACGCGGCGTTCTTAAAACGAGATCAGGATGAAAGGAATATGGTGTTTTGCTGTTCATGTTTAATTTTTCATTCGCTTACTAATGTCAGCTATGGCGCTTGGTCTTGTTGCTTGCTGCTTCACATTTTTATTTCCAAACTTATAGGTAAACTGTAATTTTACAAATCTTGTTTCCGATTTATAATTAACTGATTCATCTATTCCCATAAAATTAGTACTATAATTCATGGACTCTGTATTAAAAATATCTGATAGTGAAAGGGTTAATTTTCCTTTATCATGCATGATCATCTTCTGAACACCTACGTCACTTCCAAAAACAGGCTTTACTATGTAAACACCAGAAGGAATAATGGAGTTATAGCCAACAGCTAACTCTGCGGCCCAGCCCTTTCTGAATTTAAATGTATTTTGTAATTGTCCCTCATAAACCCAACCATTACTGCCCCTATATAAATCGTAGCCTTTTCCAGAATCGTCATCATATTTCACATAAATTAATTGGTTTGAAATATTGAAGTTCCAGAATTTATAAATTGTGCCGCTCCAATTAGCGGAAAAAGTCAAAGCATTTACTTCACTAACATTCCCGGAAATAATTCCTACAGAATTGTTAGCACCTGTAACTACAAGCGTCGCAATATCATTAGTAGCATGTCCATAACTGATACCCAGGTTTAATAATTTTTTATACGTATAAGTTAAGCTGACAGTATTATCTATCTCAGGTTTTATGTATGGGTTTCCTGCAAAAAAACTATACTTGCTTATATATACTATGAAAGGATTTATCATATTAAAATCAGGACGATCAATATTTTTATGGTACCCTATACTAAAAACATTGTTTTCGTTTTTTGAGTATTGTATAAGCACATTAGGGAAAAAACCGAAATAGCTTGAATCGTGTGCCTGATCTTTTGTTATAAGATTACTGCGTGTTACAGTTTCTTCACCCCTTATACCTAAAGTAAATTGATATTTACCAAATGTTCTATTACACGAAATATATCCTGCGGTTATATTTTCACTATATACAAAATGGTTGGTCTGGGTAGTATCAACTAACCAGACTGTTCCATCTTGATATTGCCACAGTACATTATTGTCGGTTTTTGTATTGGTTATTTTTACACCGGCCTCTATTCGGCCATTTTTAATGGGGTTGGTATAATCTGCCGCAAAAGAATATACATTGTTATTACCTGGAGAAGAATCTCTAAGTAAATACGGAGGTTGGTACTGAACCTTATCTGCTGTATAATAATTAGTAATATAATTATCGGTCCATTGTTTTTTATAATTAAAATAATCTGCGTTCAACGTCAAGGATTTTCCTGAAGTATCAAAAGTGATTTTATAATATGCATTGATCGTTGGATTAGAAAATATGGCGTTCCCATTCATCGTTACTGTAGAAAAGCTATCTGCCAAAGGCGCTGCGTGAATAAGTCTTATACTATCTACAGAACTACGGCTCCTGAAATTAGTATACCCTGTAAATAGAATTCCTGCCGTACTGTTTTTACTGATCGTATAATCTGCCCCAACTTTATATGTATTGTTATATCGTATCCGCTGTTCTTTATTATCTTCCAGAATTTGATCTGTTGGCGTTAACAAACGATCAGATTGCATATCATAAGACTGTTCATTGTGTTCATAATTATAATTGCCATATATATTTATGTTACCCTTTCTATAATTCAGACTAAGTCCACCATTATAACGAAGTTGATCACCTGCGCCAAGCCCTCCGGTAAATACGCCATTTAAACCATAGCTGTTGTTCTTTGCTAATTTAATATCGATAACACTTTGCGCATTGGCATCATACTTTGCAGATGGATTTGGAATAATTTGTACTTTATCAATATTACTGGCAGGCATATCAGAGAGCATTTGTTTCAGATCGCTTCCACTCAAATATGTCGGTCTACCATTGATCAATATCAAAGTAGTTTTACCTCTGAAAGTAAGACCGGTAAGATTTTCCATAACACCCGGCGCACGCTTAATAACATCATAGGCGCTACCATTTACTGCAACAGGGCTCTGTGCAACATTAAGCGTAATTTGATTGGGATTAAATTCCACAAAAGGTTTTTTGCCAACCACAACTACCTGGTTAAGATTTTTATCTGTATGGCTTAATTGTATGGTATCTAACAACGTACTCGTAGCATGATCCGCAATATCTATCCCTACAACATAATCGTCATATCCAACATAGCTTACAGTTAATATGTAGTTTCCGTCTGGTATATTTTTAAAACTAAAAAAACCACTATCCTGCGTAACAGTTTTATCTACTATACTATCTTTTGTATTTTGTAAACTGATATTTGCTTTAGAAAGAGGGTTATGAGTTGTTTTATCAATTATTGTTGCAGTTATCTGTGCTTTGGCGCTTCCGGCAAATAAAATGAATACCAAAAGGCAACATATAACAATTCTACTCATCACTTTTCTTATTATAGCTCAAACCTAAACGAGCAATGATCTGTTATAAAAAAAATTACATATAAAAGGATATTATAGGTGTAAAAGGGAATATTAACAGTAGATTAATTCTTAATTCTTTTGAATTACAGTAAAGGATCTCAACAAAAAAGCTAAACAGTAAAATGTTTAGCTTTTTTGCTGAAGTACAATTTAAGGCGGAAACTGTCAAATATCTCTACTAAATGATATACTCCTTGAAATCATTTCTTTATCCATAAACATATAAAACCTGATATATATCATCTCTGCTGGTAATGATAGTCATTATTTCCCTTCTCACGTGAATGCACCTTTGTGAAAGAATTATTCTTCACAATTAAAAATAAAAAAATGAAAGCATTAGTATATCACGGTTCTGGAAAAAAATCATGGGAAGAAAAACCAAAACCAGTAATAAAAGAAACAACAGACGCTATCGTGAAAATTTTAAAAACAACAATATGTGGAACTGACCTCCATATTATGAAAGGTGATCTTCCCGAAGTTGTAGATGGAAGAATTATAGGCCATGAAGGAGTTGGAATAATAGAAGAAGTAGGAAGCTCTGTAAGCAATTTCAAAAAAGGTGATCATGTTATAATATCATGCATTACATCTTGTGGTAAGTGTGACTATTGTAAAAAAGGAATGTATTCTCATTGCGAAAAAGGTGGATGGATATTAGGTTATAAGATTGATGGTACACAAGCAGAGTATGTAAGAATACCTTATGCTGATAATAGTTTGTATCCCATTCCTGAAGGCTCAGATGAAGAAGCACTTGTAATGTTGAGTGATATTTTACCAACAGGATTTGAATGTGGCGTCTTAAACGGACAAGTTAAACCGGGTGACATAATAGCGATCGTAGGTGCCGGCCCTATTGGTATAGCAGCATTATTAACTTCTCAATTTTATACTCCTGCTGAAATTATTATGATAGATCTGGATGATAACCGTCTGAATGTTGCAAAAACTTTCGGAGCAACTCATACCATTAATAGCAGTACCGAAAATGTTGTAGAGAAAATCATGAGCCTAACAAACGGAAAAGGCGTTGATACAGCAATAGAAGCAGTTGGCGTACCAGCAACATTTGAATTATGTGAATCTATTATCGCCGCCGGTGGTCATATTGCCAATATTGGTGTTCATGGAAAAAGTGTTACACTGCACATGGAAACTTTATGGTCCCGCAATATTACTATCACTACTCGTCTTGTGGACACCGTTACTACGCCAATGCTTTTCAAAACTGTTCAATCGAAAAAATTGGATCCTAAAAAATTAATCACCCATCGTTTTAAACTAGATCAGATCATTGAGGCTTATGATACGTTTGAACATGCCGCAAAAGAAAAAGCATTAAAAGTAATATTAACTAATTAGGAAATCCACTCCTATTAACAACTAAAATAGTAAAATAAAAATTATGAAAAAGATAATCATATCAGGATTAGTTGCTGGTGTCGTTCTATTAATACTCAGTGTTACGGGACTATACATTACCAGTTACATATTCCCCAACATTGCCATGCAATATTTTGATCCGGCCTTTGATGCAGAGTCTGGCAGAATTATGTTTTATTACATACATCCTTTCATAATAAGTTTAGCTCTCTCGTGGTTTTGGTCACGATTCAAAGATGTTTTAAAAGGTTCTTTTATTACTCGCGGAATCGAATTCGGATTGATCTATGTAATAGTTGCTACGTTCCCAATGATGTGGCTTATTTATAGCGCAATGAGCGTGTCTCTACTAATTGTTGCAACATGGTTTGTATTAGCATTAGTACAAGCAGTGATCGCAGGATTAATTCTTGAAAAAATGAATCCATAAATTTTAATATACTAAATCATAAATTATGAAACAGTTCAAATATTTCTTACTGAGCATCTTCGTCTTTACGCTCTGCGCCGCTAATACTATTGAGAATAAATATATTCTCGCCACAGGTTATACAGTTACCATCAGTGGCACATCAAATTTTCATGATTGGGATGAAAAAGTTGGAACAGTAACGGGTAATGCCGTTATAAACTGGAATGGAGATAAAAGTTTCGACTTAACTGCAATGAATATTAAGATGGATGTGCATTCTATAAAAAGCAATGAAGGCTCTGCCATGAATAACAATACTTACAAAGCATTAAAAGCGGATGCAAATCCCGAAATTATTTTTGTACTAAATACTCCTATCTCAGTTACACCAAACTCTTCTATAAATACTTTTTCTGCAAAAGGAAAACTAACTATTGCCGGCGTAACTAAGCCTGTTCAGATGCAGGTAAAATTATCAATGCAAAGAAAAGATGAATTGATATTCGAAGGATCTCAAACAATAAAGATGACTGATTATGGAGTTAATCCTCCTACTGCTCTTTTCGGAACGTTAAAGACCGGTAACGATATTGTTATCAGTTTTAAAACTTCTTTCGTTACAAACAATTAATTACAAATTAATATTCACGATCTCAAAAAAAATTAATTATGAAATTCTCAACCAAAATACTTCGCCCTCTTATAATGTTGCCGCTAATCGCTATTAGTATTTCTACAATAGCACAGAGGTCGATGCAATATTTTCGACCGAATGACAAACGCGGAATAAACGTTTTCGAAACTACTAAAGATGATACCACACAATTCAATGGAATGAAAGTGAAAGTAGGTGGAAACTTTGAACAGAGTTTTCAAACATTAAGGGATCAGAACACTGCTGCGCCAATGACACAAGTTGGTTTTACTGGCAATGTTAACAGTCTTATACCACTTACAGATGGATTTGATCTAGCAATGGCCAATCTAAATATTGATGCTCAACTATCAGATGGCATACGTGTAAACCTAACTACATATTTGGCTTCGAGACATCATGAAGATACCTGGGTAAAAGGTGGTTATATCCAGTTTGATAAACTACTTTTTTTAAATAGTAAGTTGATCAATAATATTATGAACAGTGTTACAATTAAGGTTGGTCAGTTCGATGTAGATTATGGCGACCAACATTATAGAAGATCAGACGGAGGCAACACTATTTATAATCCATTTGTAGAAAATTATATTATGGATGAATTCGCTACTGAAATAGGTGGCGAGATCTATTATCATAGCAAGTCAGGATTGTTTGCTATGGGCGGTGTTTCCAACGGAGAACTTAATCCAACAGTTATTGCTGCTACTAAAATAGATTCCTCAACAGGAAAAGCCAATCATTATGCAGCAGCTTTTCACGCAAAGCTAGGTTATGATAAACAGGTTACTAATGATCTACGATTGAGATTAACAGGTTCATTCTATACAGATCGAAGTGCCGCAAGCAACACTTTATTTGGTGGCGATAGAACAGGATCTCATTATTTTTATGTAATGGAAAATCAGAATGTAGCTAATGGAACAACAATATCTGATGAAGTAGATTATAGTGCATTTTCAGGAAGATATAATCCCGGGTTTAGTGAACAAGTAAATACATTTATGATAAACCCTTTTATAAAATATAAAGGATTGGAGTTTTTCGCTACTTATGAAAATGCGCAAGGCAGAACAATTACAGAAACGAAAATGCGTGAAGCTACTCAATATGCCGCTGACCTGATTTACAGGTTCCCTCGAAATAAAGAAAATTTCTGGATCGGTGTTCGTTACAATTCAGTAACAGCTACTATTCAAGCTAATCCAAAAGATGTAACCATTAATCGTGAAGTGGCTTCTGCCGGCTGGTTTGTTACCAGAAACATTATGCTTAAGGCAGAATATGTAAATCAAGAATACCTTAATTATCCAACTACCAGTATTTTCAACGGCGGAAAATTTGATGGAACAGTAATTGAAGCATCTATTGGATTTTAATTCGGAATGATCTTGTTTAATAGAAATTACTAATTGGTTTTCATTTGATACATAAACATGAACAAGCTTGATACACTGAGGCTAAAGCAATATTCCCATGAAAGCAAAGCATGGGAAAGATTGCTTTACTTTTTTAAACAGGAGAATGTTTTTTTAAAGACGCGTTTATCTGAAGTATTAGATAACAGAAATGATACTGAGCTTCTTGTTTCTGCAGAATATTTTCAAAATCATTTTATATTAAAAGACGAACTGATCGATAAACTTTTACAAGAAATTCATGAACAGGAAAAAGATTGGAAAGAAAATTTGATCAACAACAGCCCCGTACCCTATAAAAAACAATTAGACAAGAAAGAAAAGTTACGTGCTCAAATGCAAAATTTTAAAGAGAATTTTCAGAAAATTGAAATCGAATTCAACAAATATGTCATTCCAATTTAATTGAGCATGAGTGCCAGTTTTTTTTCATCGAGAATTATAATATTCCCTTCTTTTATATCAATTATACTTTCATTTCTAAAATCACTAAGTGTACGAATTAATGATTCAGTAGCTGTTCCTACAATATTTGACAGATCAACTCTTGATATATGAATAGAGAATTTTTCCCGCATATCTACATGATACTTTTTTTGCAGCGTTATTAATGCTTCTGCAACACGTTTACGCAATGAATTATAAGCAAGACTTAATAATTGTTCTTCTTTCTCTGTAATATTTTTTGCAAGCAGCTGAATAAATTTTTGCGTTACTTCTTTATTATGATTGATAAGAATTTCGAATTCTTCTTTTGGTATTATTGCTAATTCGGTATCATCCATTGCCTCGGCTGTTTCTTTATAAATAGTTCCTTCAAGCAATGCGGTGTATCCGAAAAAATCACCTTTCGCAAAAAGGCTTACAGTAAGCTCTTTCCCATCATCATTTGTTTTGAAAATTTTCACCTGTCCTTTTTGAATGTAAAATAATCTTGCAGGATGATTACCCTCTTTATATATTATTTCTTTCTTTTTGTAGGCATTAGTATTTCTATCGTCAGTCAGTTCAGAAAATGTTTTTTTGTCATTAATATCATTCAGTATTTCATATACGCCTACTACATTTGCTTCATATTTTTTTTTAAATAACTCACTTTTATTAAGGCGGCTTTCAATTGCGTTAAGCAATTCAATTTCAGTAAATGGCTTAGTAATATAATCATCCGCTCCCATTTCCATTCCTTTTCTAAAATCATCTCTTTCTGCTTTTGCTGTCAAAAAAATAAATGGAATTCCTTTCAAGTCAGGGTTTTTATTCATTAAGTGCAATACGCCATACCCATCTAATACAGGCATCATTATATCACATATAATAAGATCAGGCTTTATCTTAATTGCAAGCTCTACGCCAAGTTTTCCATTTTCTGCCGCATCAACTTTATAATTAGCCAATTCTAAAATCTCAACAATATTTTCTCTTATCTCCGCATTATCTTCAATTAATAATAAACGTTTCATTGGATAAATTTAATAGTAAACAATGTACCTAACCCTAGCTCACTTATATAAGTGAGCTTACCATTCATGAGTTCTACATATTTGGCTACAATATGAAGCCCTAATCCTGTCCCTTCAATATTTGTTGCGTTAGCACCACGAAAAAAGAGTTCAAATAAATGTTGCTGATCCTCTTTCGAAATACCAATCCCATTGTCTTTAACAGTAATTATTATTTCTTTCCCTACTGTACTACTTGTAATTTTTATTGCATTATTTAAAGGAGAAAATTTTATCGCGTTTGATAAAAGATTGATAACAATATTTCTTAACAAAGAAGAATCAAGATTAACATTTTCATTACCGGTATGTATATATTCAAAATACTGACCTGTTTTGATATTTCCTTTCAGTTCACTACAAATTTCAACAAGCAGATGTTTTAAATTAAAATCGGTAAAATGCGCTACACTTTTTCCGTCTTCAATTTTTCCAAGGGATAAAAATTCATTTAAAATATCTACAAGGTTATTTATGGAAGATTTAATTCGATCGATATGTTTATCTCTTTTTTCTTGCTCATCCGATCGTGTATATTTTGCCAATAAAGATGCCGAAGAGAGAATAGTACTTAATGGTGTCCTAAATTCGTGCGAAGCCATAGAAACAAACCTGCTTTTTAAATCGCCCAGATCTTTCTCTTTACTTAACGCCTTAGTGAGTTCTGTTTTAGAAAATTCTAATTGCTGCAATGTTTCCTGTAATTGCTTTGTACGTAACTCTACTTTTTCTTCTAATTCGTTATTTAATTTTTCAATTTCTTTTTGGTTATATATAACTGTATTTTCAATTTCTTTTCG
>Ga0207027_1031_pt1 | contig 32735 bp, 29 predicted proteins | sample Alteio_BWMinCont_43_FD_153280 | JGI IMG/M metagenome (GOLD analysis project Ga0207027, IMG submission 153280) | Enriched cells from forest soil in Barre Woods Harvard Forest LTER site, Petersham, Massachusetts, United States -... | ecosystem: Environmental > Terrestrial > Soil > Temperate forest >... | reverse complement strand
AGATCCAATTCCAAAGGTAGGCGCAAAATCAACAAAAATCGACTTAATCTTGCGTACTGAGAAAATACTTTTAGAAGTGAAAATGATTAAAAATCTGGATGCAAATGAAACAAATTTTATTGAAGAACTAAAGGTAGATTTCGAATCATATCACGAATGTAAGTGGTTAGATAAATTATTTTGTTTCGTTTATGACCCTTACAAAAAAACAAAAGACATTGCAAATTTTAATGATTTGAATGGCAACAGAACCAAGGGTAACCATAATTTTAAAGTGGAGGTTATTGTAGTTAGTTAATATATTAATAAAGTTAACTAACTTATTAATTTATTGCTTAGATAACCTATTTCCCGAAAACCTCTTGTAACGAAAACACTTCTTTTAGTGCTATGCCACCTCTTTCGGTCTTTTGCAGTGTTCCGCATTCAGCTGATGGGTCGTGTTCAAAGAACAATACCGTATTCTCATTAGCATATTCAGCAAAAAGCCTTTCCTTATCTTTCATTGATTCCAGCGGACGAACATCGTATGCCATAACATAAGGCATACCAATATGCCAACGCGATGGAAAAAGGTCAGCACAGAATATTACATTTTTGCCCTTATGACTGATCACAGGTAACATCATTCCTTCTGTATGCCCATTCACTACCATCACCTTAAAAGGCAATTGTTTGCTTCCATCACCCTCTATCATTTTTAAATGGCCACTTTCATATATCGGCAAAATATTTTCCGCCAAAAAGCTTGCTTTCTCACGCGGGTTCGGGTTAGTAGCCCAATCCCAATGTTCTTTTTTGCTCCAATAGATAGCATTTTTAAATGCCACCTCGTATCCCGTTCTGTCATCGGTCCATTTTACGCTTCCGCCACAATGATCGAAATGCAAATGGGTTAAGAACACATCTGTTATATCATCTCTTGTAAAGCCGTGTTTCTTTAACGATCTGTCCAATGACTCATTCCCATGCAAATAGTAGTGGTTAAAAAACTTAGGGTCCTGCTTATCACCCATTCCATTATCTATAAGTATAAGCCTATTGCCTTCCTGCACAAGTAGGCAACGCATAGCCCAACTGCACATATTAATTTCATCGGCCGGGTTAAGCTTGTTCCACATCGATTTGGGTACAACGCCGAACATTGCGCCCCCGTCTAATTTAAAGCCTCCTGTATGTATAGTGTATAGTTCCATAACAATGTGTTGTCAATATCTCGTTACTACTGTTAATTTATTACCCCAAAGTTAGGGTTATTTTTGTGTAGTATTCCGTTAATAAATCGTTATGAAAGTACATCTTATTGCTATAGGAGGAAGTGCAATGCACAATATGGCTATAGCCCTGCATAAAAAGGGTATAACCGTTACCGGTTCCGATGACGAGATCGTGGACCCTGCCAGGAGCAATTTGAAAAAATATGGCATTCTGCCGGCTAATGATGGCTGGGACGTTAACCGCATTACACCCGATATTGATGCCGTAATTTTAGGCATGCATGCTACAGGCGATAACCCTGAACTAAAACGTGCACAGGAGCTAAAGTTGAAAATATACTCTTACCCTGAATACCTGTACGAACAAACAAAAGACAAAACCCGTGTAGTTATTGGCGGTAGCCATGGCAAAACAACCATAACGGCTATGGTGCTTCATGCTATGAAGTACAATGGCAAGCAATTCGATTATTTAGTGGGTGCTGCGCTTGAAGGATTTGAAACAAGCCTGCATTTATCAAATGAAGCACCTGTAGCCATATTTGAAGGTGATGAATACCTCGCCTCTACCCTTGATAAACGTCCTAAATTTCTTTTATATAAACCGCAGATAGCCTTAATATCAGGCATTGCATGGGACCATGTAAATGTGTTCCCGACCTACCAGAGTTACCTCGATCAGTTTGAAAATTTTGTAAAGCAAATGCCGGATGGTGGCACACTGGTTTATTGCGATGCCGATGAAGAAGTACACAAGCTTGCCAAACTAGCTTCTTTGGGAGTAGAAAAAGTACCCTATGGCTTACCAAACTATACGGTAGAAAATGGAATAACTGTTTGGAAAGAAGCCTGGGGTAATACTAATCTGGAAGTATTCGGGCAGCATAATTTATTAAACCTGAATGGTGCAAAGAAAGTATGTGAACTACTTGGCTTAACTGAAAAGCAATTTCTGACGGCTATAGCAAGTTTTAAAGGCGCTGCACGCAGACTGCAAACGGTAGCACGCACACGACAATGTACCGTGTATTGGGATTTTGCCCACTCACCATCAAAACTAAAAGCAACTATACAAGCAGTTAAAGAACAATTCCCGAATCGTAAATTAGTTGCCTGTATGGAGCTGCATACCTTCAGCAGCCTTACCAAGGAGTTTTTAAAAGAATATGTCGGTACTATGGACCTGGCAGATATAAAAAAGGTTTATTTCAACCCGCATGTTATAGAACATAAGCACCTGCCAAGCATTAACCCTGATGAGGTAAAACAATCGTTTGGAGGGAATGTGGAAGTCTATACCGACTCAGCTAAAATGATTGCTGACCTTAAGGCCATGCAATGGAAAGACACTAACCTTTTAATGATGAGCTCCGGTAATTTTGACGGAGTGAATATTAAGGCCTTTGCGGAGGAGTTGGTGAAATAACATCTAATAAAAAAAGGGAGCAAAATTGCTCCCTCGTTTCAACCAAACTAAACCTTACTTACCACCACCCGGATGATGATGACCATGATGATGGTGATGTCCTCCTGAGGCATTTCCTTGAGCCATTACTGAGCCTGCACAGGCAAAGATGATAAGCATTAAAATGATCTTTTTCATAGGGTTTTGTTTTTAAGATTTTGTATTAACCATAACACTTTATTTGACGATTGTATTTATAAAAACTTGCGTTGCCATACTAACGTGATATACAATACAAAACTCAACTTCGTTTTATATTTTCGGGGCGGCTCTTCCTCCCTGCTTGCTCCCGAGCACTCGTGACTAACCCGCGCCAACCTTTTCTGCAGTCGTTAGTCGACAGTCGTAAGTGGTAAGTGTCGTTTGCGTTAGGGATTGTAGCGAAAACCCCGCAAGCGCAGCGCGGAGTTGTAGCGTAAAGCCCGACCCGAAGGGGAACGCCCAAATTGTATTCATAAAAAAAGGGGAACAAAATGTTCCCCTTTTATATAATTGCAATACTAAATTACACTGTCGCTTGTGGCTTAGGCATAAGCACCTTCTTCGATAAACGGTACTTGCCGGTCTTAGGATCTATAGCAATAAGTTTTACCTTAACTATATCACCTTCCTTAATAACTCCCTGTAAAGAGTCGAGGCGTTTCCAGTCAATTTCAGATATGTGTAATAAACCTTCTTTACCTGGCAGGAATTCAACGAAAGCACCGAACTCAACAACTGATTTCACTTTGCCATCGAATACTTCACCTACTTCAGGAACCGAAGTGATACCCTTAACACGTGCCAATGCAGCATCAAGAGATTCTTTATTGGTAGCCGAAATATCTATTACACCCATGCCATCAATTTCTTCAATAACCAAGGTTGCACCGGTATCGGCCTGTATGCCTTGAATGATCTTACCACCTGGCCCGATCACTGCACCGATCATTTCCTTAGGTATCTTCAATTGTATAATGCGAGGAGCGTATGGTTTCAGTTCTGCTTTAGGTTTATCAAGGGTCTTAGCCATTTCACCTAAAATATGTAAACGGCCTTTACGTGCTTGTTCTAATGCCTGTGCAAGTACTTCGTACGATAGTCCGTCGATCTTAATATCCATCTGGCAAGCAGTGATACCATCCTTGGTTCCGGTAACTTTAAAGTCCATGTCGCCAAGGTGATCTTCGTCGCCTAATATATCAGATAGTACTGCATATCTCTTACCATCTTTTTTATCGGTAATTAATCCCATTGCAATACCTGCAACCGGTTTACTGATCTGAATACCCGCATCCATCAATGCAAGGCAGCCTGCGCAAACAGTAGCCATTGATGATGAACCGTTAGATTCTAAAATATCAGATACGATACGTACTGTATATGGGTTCTCTTTAGGAAGAACAGGTTTCAATGCCCTTAATGCAAGGTTACCGTGACCAATTTCACGACGGCCTGTGCTGCGCATCATCTTTGCCTCGCCTGTTGAGAACGGAGGGAAGTTATAATGCAACATGAAGTTGTTCTTACCCTCTATAACAGCACCATCAATTAACTGTGCATCAAGCTTGCTGCCTAATGTAACACTGGTAAGTGATTGGGTTTCGCCACGGGTAAATACTGCTGAACCGTGTGCCATTGGTAAATAATCAACCTCTGACCAGATAGGACGGATTTCTTCCATCTTACGGCCATCCAAACGGATCTTCTTATCAAGCATGCAATTGCAAACCGCTTCTTTCTCCAGTTCGAAGAAATAACGTTTCATCATGCCTGCCTTTTCTGTCTTTTCTTCGTCGGTAAGGGTAGCAATAAACTCTTCACGTACTGCTTCAAATTTCTCTCCGCGTAAGTGTTTGTTTGGTGTACCTTCTCCTGCAATAGCATAGAACTTATCGTAACAAGCCTTACGCATATTTGCTTTTAAGGTCTCGTCATTAGTTTCGTGGCTGTATTCGCGTTTTTTAGCAGCGCCAACTTTTTCAGCCAGTTCTAACTGCGCCTTACATTGGGCTTTAATTGCATCGTGAGCCAGTTTCAATGCCTCGATCATTTCGGCTTCGCTGCATTCCTGCAACTCGCCTTCCACCATGTTAATATCGTGCATGGTACCTGCAACAATAATATCAAGTGTCGATCTTTCATTTTCCTGGAATGTAGGGTTGATAACAAACTTGCCATCGATCTTTGCTACACGTACTTCAGAAATTGGCCCGTTGAAAGGGATATCTGACACGGCAATAGCAGCCGAAGCAGCTAAACCTACTAATGAATCAGGCATTACCTTTAAGTCTGATGAAATAAGGTAAACCAATACCTGTACTTCAGCATGGTAATCGTCCGGGAACAGCGGCCTTAAAGCCCTGTCAATTAAACGCGAAATAAGAATTTCATATTCCGATGGCCTTGCTTCCCTTTTAAAGAAACCGCCCGGTATACGGCCTGCTGATGCATATTTTTCCTGGTAATCTACCGAAAGTGGCAGATAGTCCATTCCTTCTTTTGCTGTTTTGCTTGAAACTACAGTAGCTAAAAGCATGGTGTCACCCATTCTTAGTACTACTGCTCCGTCGGCTTGTTTAGCCAGTTTACCCGTTTCAATGGTAATAGATCTGTCGCCTTCACCCGGAAGTGCGATCTTAATGTTTTGTATGTTCATGTTAATATGTAATGTGACTTCTTAAAATGATAGGAATATCAAAAAAGGCATCCTTTCGGATGCCTTTTTATAAGAAGACTTGTAATTATCTGCGGATCTCTAATTTCTTGATAAGTGACCTGTACTTAGCAATATCCTTTCTTTTAAGGTATTCTAACAGGCTCTTTCTTTTACCTACCAGGTTTACCAATGACCTCTTTGTGCTAAGATCCTTAGGGTTTTCCTGTAAGTGCTTGGTGAGGAAGTTGATGCGATGAGTAAAGATCGCGATCTGACCTTCTGATGAACCGGTGTTTTTTTCTGATCCACCGTGTTCTACGAACATTTTTTTCTTGATTTCCGATGTAAGATACATGATTGCTTTTTTATTTTTTTCGTTTATTAAGGGTGCAAATATAGAAATTATTCCGAAACCGGATTAAGGTTGAGGTTAAGTTTAAGATTTAGGTTAAGATTAAGGCTGAGGTTGAGATACTTTCATTGTCTATTGTTTCAATATTCATTCAACATTAAGCGTTTAAAATTCAACATTCCCCGCAGGGGCCAGGGGGTTTCAGGGGGTTTCTGTTTTCAGCCCTATATTATTTTGCAATATATTGATTATCAATACATTAAGTGTTTCAGTATCTCAAAAAACAGAAACCCCATATTTACTCTGGTTATCAATATGTTAACCAGAAAAGGGTTATTCTCTGTGGTTCTCTTTTATTCCTCCGTGAAACTCTGTGTAACAAAAAAAATCTTACACTGAGGGCCCACAGTAAAATTCAGTACAGAGTTACATAGAGCAAGATAATATACTGAAAATAGATTCATTATCTGAGAATCAAATCATTATATTTGGATACTATAATAAGGGTTAAATGCTAAAAAGGAGTATAGTTATTCTTTGGGTACTATTGTCATGGCAATTTTCATTCGGGCAATCAAGCAAGACATACAGCGGGAATTATAACTCCCTTAACTTTCATGGTAGTTCTACATATCAATATAATGAAGATAACACTGAACAAAGAATCTTTAATGGACAATTTAGTTTTACAACCCCTACTGGTTCAGTAAGCATTACTGGAGCATATTATAATAATTTCAAAAATGGGCTATGGAAATTTAGTTTAACAAATATTAAAAACACAGATTTGTTAATGAATAATAACATTTCTGCGATTGTATTAGGGAGCTTTAATCAAGGAGCACTAAATGGTGCATGGACATTAAGTAGGACAAAGATTATTACTTTTTCCAATAATGGAATTTCTAATAGTTATAAAGAAGAACTAAATGGGCTTTCTTATTTGTTTAGTGGAAAAGTAGTTGATTTTAATAAAGCAACAACTGTTATTGAAAAATCAAATGCTAATTTCTATGATAATCATTTTATTGGAACATTTAATTATAACGTAAATGATGATTCAAAAGTAAGTGGGCAATTTAATGATAGTGGTTACTTTAATGGGATATGGACGATAACTTATTATCAAGACCAAATTCTGCACTTTCAGAAGCTGGAATATATGAATGGTGTGTTAATGTCGATTAAGAATAAAGACAATTCTACAGGAGAAGTTACAACTATTTATGATAAGTCTAATGAAGTACAGGAATTCTTTAGAAATTATAATTCTATTGAAAATTCTTCTAAAGTAGGTAGTACCTTTTTTAAGCTTTCAAATGGTAAATCAAACAACAGCAATATTCAATTTTTAGAAGATGCTATTGCAATTTGGTATAACAATAGCTCCCTTACAACATCAGCGTACATAAATGAAATAGATAGAGGGACTAATAAAATGACTATCTATCCAGAAAGAATCATTGTGAATGACGATGATAAAAGTACTACTGTAGCAAGAGAAACATCTCAAAGAAGTGAGAAAATAAATGATTCAATTATAGCATCTAATAATTCGAATCAAGTCTTCACCATTGTACAACAAATGCCTGCTTTCCCTGGTGATGTAAATAAATATTTAGCCAAGAATATACATTATCCAGAAGCAGAAATGAAAGCACAAATTACGGGTACTGTGTATGTTAATTTTATAGTTGAAAAAGATGGTTCTTTATCGAATGTGAAGGTGTTGAAAGGTATTGCAGATGGCCCTGGTCTGAATAAAGAAGCAATAAGAGTTATATCTGCTATGCCGAAATGGTCAGTTGGTATGCAAAATGGCAACGCAGTAAGGGTATCGTACAATATACCTATACGTTTCGTGCTCAACTGAGTATACAAGAATATCTATTTAAAAGGGATCAAATAATATGAGAATAGAAATAGAGCAAGAATATTTATTTGATAAGAACAGCCTGAAAATAGGGATATCTGCAATCGCAAATGCACCTAAATCCCTTACTAAGTCCCAGAAATTATTTATTGTAAATCAATTGAAAGATTGCATAAATAATAGCCTTGAAAACAAAGATTCATGGGGCAAAAACAGCATTTATGAAAAACATTCTGATGAAGCAATAGGAATAGTAGTGCTTGGAACTTTGCCAAAGTATGTCTTAAAATATTTTGATATCTATTCCTCTGAAGATCACAGAGGTTAAGACATAATTATTCGTCCTAGTTTATAGCATTCGCAAACGTTCGAACCTTAATTATTTATTACTTCTACAAATAAGAAGTTTTTAAACTCCTTCAGGCTTATCTCATACTGGCTTAGTATGGTCGAAATCACCTCGGCAAACTTTTCCACGTCTGGGTTATGCTGATACTTTTTCTCCTTCTCCATTTCAATACTCACATCTCTTACCAATATCTGCCTAAGTATTTCATTCCTATCCATTTTACCTTCCTGCGCCATTAAATTTATCTGGGTTTCATCCAATACCCGCAATTCTTCAAAAACATTAACATTTTCCTTCCTTAATTTATATGCCAATATTGCTCTATACTCATCTAATAAATAAATATCATCCACCGTTATCTCATCAATAGGTCTCGAAATAAAAACCTCTTTTACCCACATGTCCCCTATTATCTCCTTAAAGTTCTCATCAAACCACTTAGTAAATTTCTCAGGGTCTTTTTCCGTGAACAAATTCCTGATATGCAAAAACACCGAAGACAATTTGCAGTTCTGGCATAACATCATAAAAGCATTGGGAAATAGTTTATCATCTGCGCCTTTAGAATACCCTATAGTAACCTGCTTCAGATCGGTTTTCTTTTTGCAGAAATAGCACTCATCTTTTTCTCCTACAAAACCATCTTTGACCAAAATACTATCCTTATCGCTCATACATTATATATTAAATTCAAATATATTAAAAGAGAGAATAGAGACTCAATGTCATTTTATCTGACTTTACTAATTAAAATAGGGCATGTTCTATATATATACAATCGGGGTTCCATTACTTATACTATTCATTGTATATATTATAAGTAATCCAAAGCCAACCACATTCAGAGGCATTATTAAACTGATTGCTAAATCACTTCCCTATCAGTTCGGATATACTTTTTTAATGTATTTTTTAGAAATAGATAATATAACTGGGCCTGGGGCTGGTTGGATATTCTATACCCTGATATTTTTTCTCTTACCAATTTCTTTTATTGTACTATTTCTTTTATTAATCTATCGGTATAAAGACAAAACAAATAAAACTGTCAATTAGGGTATAATTTCATTCTTTTGATTTTTCCTCGTACCTTTGCATTATACAAAGCATGTATGTTCGAGGTCTTTAAAAAGTACAAATACAATTCAGCCTGGTTGGGTTTAGCACTAGGTTTGTTAATGCCTTCTTTGTCCTTCTACATTTATTACCTCATCCATTTTAACGGAATGCATTTCCATAAACTTTTGTGGGTATTGCAGCGTGGCCAAATGGAGTTCCCTTTATTTACCCTGTGTTTATTACCTGATCTTGCAGGGTTCTTCCTTTTTATATGGATAGATAAAGATAAGACCTCGAGAGGGATATTATATGTCATCCTGCCTTATGTAATATATATGGTCTGGTTATTTTCACGATAAATGAAGTATTATATTATTGCAGGTGAAGCTTCGGGCGACCTACATGCATCAAATCTTATAAAGCACTTAAAGCAGGAAGACAGTAATGCTATTATTCGTGCATGGGGTGGCGACCTGATGCAAAAACAGGGAGCGGAACTGGTAAAACATTATCGCGACCTCGCTTTTATGGGTTTTGCTGAAGTAATAAAGCACCTGCCTACCATACTCCGCAATATTGACTTTTGTAAAAAAGACATTCTAGAATTCAAACCCGATGTAATTGTACTGGTTGATTACCCTGGTTTTAATTTGCGCATTGCCAAATTTGCAAAAGCAGCAGGCTTTAAAATTGCATATTATATATCGCCACAGGTTTGGGCCTGGAAAGCATCACGCGTAAATCTTATAAAAAAAGTGGTTGACAGGATGATGGTGATACTGCCATTCGAAAAAGCTTTTTATGCTAAGTACGATTACAATGTAGATTTTGTGGGGCATCCTTTGCTTGATGTAATTGGTGAATCAAAACCGGATATTGATTCATTCCGGAGCCTGCATAATATACCCAGCAAACCATTGATTGCTTTATTGCCGGGTAGCCGCAAACAAGAGATTGAAAGCATTTTACCTATTATGGTAGAAACAGCAAAGAGATATTCAAACTATCAATTTGTTATAGCAGCAGCTCCTTCTGCACATGGTGAATGGTATATAGATTATCTGGCACAGCATAACATCAGCATAGTTTACGATAAAACATATAAGTTATTACAACATTCAAAAGCAGCACTGGTAGCATCGGGTACGGCAACACTTGAAACTGCCCTTTGGGGTATACCCGAGGTGCTTTGCTATCGCTCCAAGGGTTTTACAGGAACTATATCGTACCATATTGCTAAACAATTAGTGGGGAAACGGTTGAAATTCATTGGCCTTGTAAACCTTATTATGGAGAATGAAGTAATAAAGGAATACATTCAAAATGAGCTGACCGTTGAAAACCTAACACAGGAACTGAGCCGGTTATTAGAAGACAGTGCATACATTGCCCGTATGAAAGACGAATACCATCATGTACGTGAAAAACTGGGAGGTCCCGGTGCATCTGGAAGGGCTGCCCATATAGTTGCGCAATTAGCCATGCCTTTACAAAAAACAGCATGATGAAAAGGATTGTAATTCTTGCAATTTCTTTTCTCTACTCTACCCTGGCCTATTCTATTAGTGTAAGCATTCACATTTATGCCGACAAAACATTTTCTTCTGTTATTCTTGCCCCGTTAAACGCGACCTATATTTTAGAAGGCGACGGCAAACGAATTGATTCATGTACCTCATCAAGTGTATATTCAGTAAGTATTGTAAATGATTCATTGGTGCAGGTAAAAAACCTTGACCGTGTTATCGGCATTTTCTCCCGTATTCGCCTGCGCGGGTATGGACCAAGGAACCAATTCTTTTTAAAACTTCCCTCAGAAAAAACCAATAGGCTTTATGATGATGACATTTCCATTGCTGCGGATAAGCCAAATCTTAAACTACTAAGTATTGTTGATCTGGAACATTATGTAAGTGGTGTGGTGCAAAGCGAAGCCGGCTTGCGAAAGCCATCGGAATACTATAAAGTGCAGGCTATTATTTGCCGAACATATGCACTTAACAACCTTGCCCGGCATATTAATGATGGATTTGAATTATGCGACCTTGTACATTGCCAGGTATACAACGGTGTATCTAAAAACCCCGATATATTAAATGCAGTTGAAGCCACTAAAGGTATTGTAATTGTAGATGCCAATAACCAACTTATAAATGCAGCATTCTTTTCTAATTGTGGTGGGCAAACCTTAAATTCAGAAGATGTTTGGAACAGCCCTTTACCCTATTTAAAAAGCAGGCCTGATACTTTCTGTTTACATCAACCGGCGGCAGTATGGCAAAAAATGATGTTGGTAAGTGAATGGAACAATTACTTAGCTAAAAAGGAAAAAGCATTAAAGTATGATACCACTAAATCCTACTACGATACCATTCCGGTAAGCAAACGTGTGTACTTATATGATAAAGGATACTTGATTCCATTAAAAGAAATACGTGGAGACTTAAATTTACATTCTACCTTTTTTAGCATTACAAAAACAGACAATACCGTTACGCTTGATGGCCGTGGTTACGGACACAGAGTTGGCCTGTGCCAGGAAGGAGCTATTCACATGACCCAAACCGGGTATAATTACCAGCAAGTGCTGCACTTTTATTATACAGGTGTACAGTTAATAGATTACACACTTTTACCTTCATCAGGCTTTAATTGAAATGGATATTAAACGCGGACAGATACCACTTGCTCGCCTTTTTCTACCCTTTGCTTCCGGCATTGCGTTAGAGCTTTATTTCCCGCAGCATTTTGTATTTATATATTGCAGCATTGCCTTACTCATTGCCCTTATTTTATATAATTGGTATAGTAACAAAAAAGGCTCTGCTTATAGTTACCGTTGGATATTTGGTTCACTGGTTGCAGCATTTTTATTTTGTGCCGGGTATTCTTTTACTTTACTGAATACTCCTTCTGAAAAAGTATCAGATATAAGTAATCATTTGCAAAATGATCCTCATAGTTTTCTTATCTCTATCATCTCATCACCTAAAGAAAAAGACAGATCAATTAAAGCGGTTGGCGAAGTAAAAGGGATAATTGAGCATGGTCAATTAGAAAAAACTACCGGCAAGGTAATGTTCTCATTTCAGAAAGATACCGTTGGAGACACCATTCGATATGGAGATATGCTTACTGTAAAAACTGAGCTTACTCAGGTTAAGCCACCCATGAATCCCGATGAGTTTGACTATAAGAACTATTTAGAAATGAATGGGGTGTATTATGAGGCTTTTGTACCTAAACATTCGTTTCACTTTACCGGCAATAGCGATGCATCATGGCTTTTACGTTTTACTGATAAATGGAGGCACAGACTCATCAATTTGTTAAATGAGAGAATAAAAGGCAATGAAGCTGCTGTGGGTTCGGCTATTCTACTAGGTTATCGCAATGACCTTTCCCAATCTGTAATAGACGAGTTTGTTGATAGCGGAACTGTTCATGTTATTTGCGTGGCAGGCTTGCATGTCGGTATCTTGTTCTGGATGATAAACCTGTTGCTTTTCTTTTTCGACAATGTTAAACATGGCAAGCTCATCCGTACTATTATACTTCTTGTTCTGTTATGGATGTATGCATTATTCACAGGTATGGCTACTCCTGTAATACGGGCAACTGTTATGTTCAGCTTTCTATTAGTTGGCAGGCAGTTCAGCCGGTACACCAACTCGGTTAATACATTAGCCGCATCTGCTTTTTTAATGTTACTTATTAATCCCTTTTCATTGGCCGATGTCGGCTTTCAGCTTTCCTATCTTTCAGTATTAGGCATACTAACTATTTACCCCATATTGAATGGCATATTTGAACCACGCAATTTCATTGTAAAGAAGATATGGGAACTAACATGCCTTTCAGCATCGGCACAATTTTCAATCGCACCCTTGTCATTGTTATACTTCCATCAATTTCCTAATTATTTCCTTGTCACTAATCTCTTTGTTGTACCTCTGCTTTCTATCGTGATCTATTCCGGGCTATTATTTTTCATTACCGCACATATTCCTTATGTTTCAATACTTACAACATGGGTATTTCACAAAACATTAGTATTACTCAATTCTTTAGTAGGCCAATCAAACCATTTGCCACTTTATGTTACAAGAGGGATAAGTATTTCCGCATGGGAGGCCATTTTGCTTTTTATACTCACAGTTTCGTTGTTCTTCTTCTATCATAACAGAAGGTACAAGGTATTAATGATAGGCTTATCAGCTTTATTGTTATTCATCGGTTTCAATATATACAAAAACATAACGCGTTCTAAACAACAACTATTTGTGGTGTATCATGTATACAAACATCAGGCGGCGGCATTCATTTCAGGCAGGCAAAGCCTTATGCCATTTGCTGATGTAAGTCAATCTGATTTCAGTTATCATATTCAATATCATTTCTGGGAAAGAGGAATTAAGGATACTTCTGCTATTCATTCTGATACTTCTGCTATTTTTCTTTCCGGTCACTTGGCAGTAAAAAACAATTTTATTCAGTTCAATGGAAAGAAATATGTTTTCCTTCGTACAGATGATGACATACCCGATAGCCTTCAGAAATTCCCTGTGCATTGTGTAATAGTATCTGCCAATTACAAGCAAGGTATGGAGGCATTGCAAAATGCGTTTAACTTTGATACACTTATATTTGATTCGTCAATTGCACCGGCGCGATTAAAGAAATGGAAAGCAGAATGCAATGAATTACATATTAAGTATTACGATGTAAGTAAGCAGGGAGCTTATATTGAAAACAGTTAAACAGATAACATGGATAAGAAAGCATTAGCAGAAAAAGTGGTAGATACTATGTACGCCAACGATTTTTTCAGCCAATGGCTGGGTATAGAACGTATAAATATTGAAGCAGGGCATTGTGTTCTGCGAATGAAAATACGTAAGGACATGCTCAATGGTTTTGCAATTGCACATGGTGGTATTACTTACTCGCTTGCTGACAGTGCGCTTGCATTCGCATCCAATTCTCATGGCAGAAAAGCTGTTTCAGTTGAAACCTCCATATCGCATACAGAGCAATTGCATGAAGGAGATATAATTACTGCAACAGCTGAAGAAACCAAGCTTTCCAATAAAATAGGCATATACCATATTACCATTACCAGTCAAAAGAATGAGAAGGTTGCCCTGTTCAAAGGCACTGTTTACCGTACTTCTGCAGAGTGGTTTCCGGCCTGACAACTTCACCAACTAATTAACAGTTCTGTTAATTAGTGTTAAATCAAAATAAGGCTTAACATCTATTAACACAGTGTATTAAACCTTTCCTATTCATCAGTAATACATTTGGTCCATCAAATATTGATGTATCGATCAAATGACTACTAAACTCTGTCCTTATTGCAATAGTGCAAAATCTGTCCTGATGGGGAATGTGTATTGTTCACATTCATCAGATGATATGCCTAAACTCGATAATGGATCTTTGATGATCAAGGCAGATGAGCTGGAAGAAACAGCAGACCATATTTCGCGCCTTACCATTCGCTTAAGTCTTAATGGGGACCAATATTACAAAGTAGGCAGTAACGATCATGTAATTGACCCTAAAAGCTACCTGGTTATTAACCAGGGCCAGCATTACCGCACTGCATTTGAGGGAACTAAGGATCAGGAGATGATATTGGCAGCATTCAAACCAAGTTTTGTCTCCAACATACTTAAATCAATAGTTACCACTGAAGATCGCTTACTTGATGACCCATTCAAAGCTACAGAGCAGCCGGTATCGTTCTTTGAAAAGTCATACGAAATGGATCCTGAGATATTAAACATGTTCCTGCAACTCAGAAAACTGATGGACGAAGAAGACCTTGGCTGGAAAAAAGAATTTGACCTTCAAAGTATATATTCTTCATTATTAATAAGGCTATTGTTTGTGCATAAAAACCTGAAACAGGATATAGATAAACTGAAAAGCGCAAAGCTTTCAACCCGTACTGAATTGTATCGCAGGTTAACTATTGCCAGAGATTATATGGATGCTCATCCTGAGAAGAGGATCAGCATTGAAGATGTTGCCACTGTAGCGTTCCTTTCACCACACCACTTTAAGCGGGCGTTCAAGGAGCTGTTTAATATTACTCCCCACCAGTATCATATAGAAAAAAGACTTGCCTATTCACGTGAATTACTTACCGATCAGTCAAGCAAAGTAGAAGATGTTTGCAGAAAGGTTGGGTTTGAAAACTCAAGTTCATTCATCCGCCTTTTTCGTGAGCATTATGGATGCACACCACGGGCGTATCATTTAAACAACTTCTGATCATTAATAGTGTTACACAGCCTGTGCAACACTATGTTCTATTTCCATTTTTTTTTCAATGGGGCTCTTCTTTTCTGGTGAAATAGCTTTCCTGCACATATATTCAAACAGATCACCTGCTGCTACTTTTTCTTCTGTGCTTTCCGGTAATAATCCTTTCAGGTCCTGGTACATTTGCCATGCAGTTGTGTAGGAAACATTAATATCTCTCTGCAATTGCCTGATTGAAAACTTACCTGATTTATTACTGATTGCAGCAAATGCGTGCAGCCAACCTCTCAAAGGGATTTTAGAACCATGTAAAAAGGTTCCGGCAGTAACTGAGAAGGTCCTTCTGCACGAACTGCAATGGAAACGGTTGTCGATCTGCCTTGCGCTTATTTTTTCAGATGCGCAGTATGCACACTTTAGTTTGTCACCCCAACGAAGATGTTCGAAATATGCCAATGCATCAACATCATTCAGAAACTTGTTTTTTACTTCTTCGGTACTCATGTTGTTTTTATTTAATTTTTAAGTAAATATTTTATCATCCTCCATTTTTTGATGCCCTGTTCTTTTCATCCTCAGCGCCCCCTTTACTATGCAAGGAAGACTTTGATTGCCCGCCGAGATGATAGGTAAATGATGCGCCAACAGTGCGCGAATCTCTCTTTACATACACAGACTCGGTAAAACCAGTGAATGAAGTAATACCATTAGTTACATTGGTCCAGAAAATATCGTACGCATTAATTTTAATAGTGCCCTTATCTTTCAGCACTTTAATTTGTATATATGCACGAACTCCCTCCTGTGGTTTAAGGTAGAGATATCCCAGATCGTTTCCGGAAGTGTAAAAACCGCCCAGGCCAAAACCCAGCTGTTTGCTTATAGTAAAATCATTGTCGGTATTGGCATCCCACAAAAACCTGTCAGTAGATAATGGGGAGTTAGCCAAGGCACCCACATAATGGCTCACGTATGCATCAACACTGGTTGAGGTGCTCCACCAACTCGTAATTTGATTAGCCACGGTAAAATTAAACGAATAGTTATCATTTGAAGTTAAATTCTCTTCCGTTTGCCTTACAATATTGGGTTTACCGGTGTAAGGTTCTATAACAGTAGTTATAGGATATTGCGTTCGGGTATACGTAAGTGTAAAGAAATAACTTGACTTAATTGCATCAGAAAGTTGCATTAAATAGGCATTTTGTGGTAATAAATACGGGTTACCAACCAGGTAGAAAGTCGGATTGATATAGAGACTGAAAGGGTTTAACTGGTTATATGTTGGCCTGTCAACCCTTCGGCTTATCGATAAACCTAATTGGTTATTCGGAGAAAGCGAATCGTTTAGCGATACGTTAGGGAATAGTTGGGTGAAATTGCGTGAAAAAGTTTGACCCGTTGTAACCTGGTCACCATTTGTTATTGTTTGCTCAGCTCTCATACCTGCCTGAAGATTATACGCTCCCATAGTTCGGTTATATGTTACATAACCTGCATTAATATTTTCAGAATATATAAAGTGATTGCTCTGAGTTGTATCAACAGGAGCCAAAGCATTTTGGCCATCATAAATATTCAGGTTATTATCGGTATTTACATAACTTGTTTTTATACCTGCACCTAACGAGCCCTTTTTACCCAACTGGCCATCGTAATCTGCCTTTAAAGAATATATGTTTAACAAGCTTGGCAAGTATCCGTATAAATAAGAAGTGCCTCCAATTTCAGAATTATCAGGGTTAAAATAATTGGTAGCTATACTCTGGTAGCCCAATGTATTATAGGTAGCATAGTCTGCATTTACCAGTAGCTCTCTACCGGTCGAATCAAAAGTATGCTTCATATTCAGGTTAAGTGCGTAATTATATGTTGTACTTGGCGAGTTGCTTGATGTCAGGTCGTACGATTTTTCGTTATTAAGGCTATCATATTCATATGTTGTGGTACTTTCTGAAGGCATGAACCTGGAAACTGATACGTCGGCTATAAACCCAATGGTAGTTTTATTTGAAGCAAAAAAGTCAGCGCCTAATCGGGCAGTGTTATCAATGCTTGGGGTTTTTAAATACTCGTATTGTGCAGTACTGCTCTGGAACTGGTTACCATTATAAAAATTAGTATGGAATGTTATAATGTTCACACTACCCTGGTATGAATAGTTATAGCTTCCGAATATGTTAAATTTTTTAGTGCGGTCATTGAAACTGAATCCATCATTTGTTCTGGCATATATACCTTGCGCATAGCCTGCATACACAGTAGCATTAGCGCCTATACGTTTATCTTTCTTTAGTATAATATTTATAATTCCGGCTGTTCCGCTTGCATCATATTTCGCCGAAGGGTTAGTTATAAACTCTATCTTATCTATTGATTCGGCCGGCATACTTTTAAGTATGTTAGTCAAATCACTACCCGAAACTGCAATCGGTCTTCCATCTATCATTATTTGCACATTAGGTTTACCCATCAGGCTGATGTTATCGTTCTGGTCTACCTGCACGCCAGGCGAATGCTGTATTACGTCAAATACATTACCCACGGCTGTTAAAGGGCTGTTTTGCACATTAAGTACGGTTTTATCGGCAAAGTGCTGTATCATGGGGGTTTTAGCAACCACCGTAACCTCATTTAGCGATTTTGATTTTAACACAGCGTCAGGCAGATTAATTTGCAAATGCGCACTATCAATAGTAAAGACCGGTGCATAATAATTTTCAAAACCGGTTTTAGCTATATATATTAGATAAGTTCCCTTTACTACACCTGCAAGTTCAACCAATCCGTTTTGGTCAGTAATTGAATACTGTGTCATAGATGAATCCTTTGCCTTTACTAACTGAACTAATGCACCATCAATAGGCTTTTGTTGCTGATCCGTTACTTTCAGGTCGATCTTGCCGGTAGCCTGTGCAAATAGGCCATGCCAGCCAGAGAATAAAAAAATAAGTAGAGGAATAAATATTCTCATTTCTGCATTATTTGTCGTAAGACGGTTAAGCAATTCATTTTGTTACAGCAAACTTAAGATGTATGTATACCAGGGGAATATGCGAAAAAGGTCAAGTATTTTTGGCTTAACTTTTTTTAACAGAATTTTACCGGAAGGCATTTCTAAAAATATTAATATTGAAATTCCTCCTTCTGTCCTGAATTAAATAAATCTACAGCAATACATGAAAAAACATTTACAAGTATCCGCCTTTCTTTTTGTACTTATAATATCTTCAATAAAGGTATTAGCCCAGTTTCCTCAAATGCAGGCCAACCCGGCAAAAAACTGGCAAAATGAAAGCATTGAGCAAGACAGCGTTTATGGAACAGGCTCTGATAAGGCACTTGAGCTTTTAAAGGGTAGAAAATCAGTTACAGTAATAGTTGCTGTAGAAGATGGCGGAACCCAAATAAACCATCCAGGCTTAAAGCCAAACATTTGGGTTAATTCGAAAGAAATACCGGGTAATAAAATTGATGACGACAAAAATGGCTACGTAGACGATATACATGGTTGGGATTTTATTGGAGGGAAAGATAGTGATGTAAGGCAGGATAACCTTGAATTGACAAGGTTATACAGAGACCTGGGTAAAAAGTATGCAAACACCACACCAGATAAAGTTTCAAAAGATAACAAGGAAGAATATAAGACATACTTACTAGTTAAGAAAGATTATGAAAGTAAAAAAGGTGCCGTTCAACAACAGTACGACAACCTTAAAGGCTTTATAGATACCATTGGCATTATAAAAAATGCACTTGGTAAGAAAGATTTCACGAGGGAGGACATTGATGCATATACTCCTGCCGATAGCGGTATGGCCAAAGCAAAAAGGAAAATGATAAAAAACTTCAAACGGTTCTCTTTATTTATTAAAGGGGCAACTGCCGACTCTATCATTAAATTACTGCAACCTAGCCTAGACCATTTGAACACTTCACTAAAATATAATTATAATGTTGATTTCGACCCACGCTTTATTGTGGGCGATAATTATGCCGATGCTAATGAAAAATACTATGGAAACAATGATGTGGTCGGCCCAACTGCTGAGCACGGCACGCACGTAAGCGGAATAATAGCAGGTGTACGTACCGGCAAACCCGGAGCCCAGGAAGGTATAGCTGATAATGTTAAAATAATGGTTGTTCGTTCAGTGCCTGATGGTGACGAACGCGACAAAGATGTGGCTAATGGTATTCGTTATGCGGTTGATAATGGGGCCAAGGTTATAAACATGAGCTTTGGTAAAGGTTATACATATAATAAAAAGGCGGTTGATGCGGCAGTAAAATATGCTGAAGAGCATGATGTACTTCTTGTTCATGCAGCAGGTAATGACCACGACAACAATGACTCAGTTCAGGATTACCCTAACCGCAGATATGCAGGTACACATAAAGAAGCTAAGAACTGGATAGAGGTAGGCGCATCTGATACCAAAGGGAAGCCCGGCTCATTCAGCAACTACGGAAAAAAATCGGTTGACCTGTTCGCACCTGGTGTTAAAATATACAGCACCATTCCTGACAGTGCTTACGCTTACCTTAACGGTACCAGTATGGCATCGCCATGTGTGGCAGGGGTAGCTGCAATTATCCGTGAATACTTTCCTTCGCTAAGTGCTAAACAAGTAAAGAAAATATTAATGAAATCGGTAACTAAAATAGATTTTAAAGTACCTATGCCCGGTCAAAAAGATAAAATGGTTATGTATTCAGATCTTTGCATAAGTGGCGGAATTGTTAATGCTACCAAAGCAGTTGAATTAGCGCTTAAAAAGGCGGGTAAATAAAGCAGGTATTCGCCTCCTCTCTTCTTTAGCGCCTTTCCTCTACATAGAAAGTGACTGATAACTTCAGCCAGGACGTTATTTTGTTCATTACTCTATTAATAAATTAGGTATTGACCATTCAGTTTTATTTTCTGTTTTGCATACCTTCGCATAGTAAACACAACAACACTTTATGAAAAAGGCATATGTTTTTCCGGGGCAAGGATCTCAGTTTAAAGGCATGGGTAAGGACCTTTATGATAATTTACCTCTGGCAAAAGAACTATTCGAAAAAGGCAATACAGTTCTTGGTTTCCGCATAACCGATATAATGTTCGAAGGTACAGATGAAGAACTTAAACAAACCAAAGTAACCCAACCTGCTATATTCCTGCATTCGGTAGTATTAGCTTTAACATTGGGCGATAAATTCACTCCCGATATGGTTGCGGGACATTCACTGGGCGAATTTTCTGCACTTACCGCAGCCAAGGCAATTAGTTTTGAAGATGGACTTACATTAGTATATAAACGTGCTATTGCCATGCAAAAAGCTTGTGAAGCAACTCCATCAACTATGGCTGCTATACTTTCCTTAGAAGACAGTAAGGTTGAAGAGATATGCGCTTCCATAAAAGATGATGTGGTTGTTTGTGCAAATTACAATTGCCCGGGGCAGCTTGTTATTTCGGGCAGTATACCCGGCGTAACCAAAGCCTGCGAACTGCTTAAAGCAGCAGGTGCAAAACGCGCCTTATTATTGCCTGTTGGCGGCGCTTTTCACTCACCTTTAATGCAGCCCGCACAGGTTGAACTTTCTGCGGCTATTGAAGCAACTGCATTTAATAAACCTATTTGCCCCGTTTACCAGAATGTAAATGCATCACCCGAAACTGAACCAAGTGCTATAAAGAAAAACCTGATCGCTCAATTAACTGCACCGGTTCGCTGGACACAAACTATTCAACGGATGAGCGCTGATGGAGCTACTATATTTTATGAAGTAGGCCCGGGTAAAGTATTACAGGGTTTGGTTAAAAAAATTGCACCCACCGCAGAAGCTATGAGCGTATGATAAAGAAGATTTGTTTTATATTTCTTAGTATTTGTTTTATAGCATTTACGGCTCAGGGGCAATATGCGTATGAAAAGCATGATTCAAAAGGCAGAAAGAAAATTTTGAGTGCATTGGGCATTGCCGGAGGAATAACGTATGGCAAAGATGTATTTAGCCCGCAGGAAGGACCATTAGCACAAGAAAGATACTTGTTAGGCTTTAATGCTGCCGTACTAGCCGAACTTTTTCATCATCCGGTTTACAGATGGAGAATTGAATTAGGATATAACGAGTTAGGTACCACTGAACTGATGTATGTACCTGCAGGGCAAAAAATTGCAGCCCGTACAAATTACATTTCATTGAATAATTACCTGAAAGTAAATTTCAAAGAAGAAACATCTGCCTTTATACCTTATTTTTTGATTGGCCCAAGGGTAGAATATTTATTAACCCGAGGCTCAGGAGTCTACCAGGCTCAATATGATGCCTTCTATAAATTTCACGTAACAGGCTCTATTGGCATTGGAGCTGAAATGACCTGGAGAAATGCATTACGGCCTTTTGCTGAAGTATTGTATAATCACGACCTGATGGTTTCTTATCACTATAACGGAGACCCAGTAGGTGGTAATAATTTTTACCCTACTGATTTTATATACAGAGGATATGAGCTACGGATTGGCTTGAAATATTTCTTCGACGGAATTCCAAAAGATGTTTGCCCTAAGGTTGATAACCCAATGGGAAATTAAGGTTTTGCAACTGAAGCCAGTTCAGCAATAATTTTAGCTGTGGCTCCTCTACCTTCGTAGATATATGATTTAGCTGCATTGCCACACCATTTACAATAGTCCATATCTCTGAAAAGGTGGCCGATCTTTTGACACAATTCATCTTCAGTTTTAACGGTAAAACCGCTTTGCAGTTTTATAAGATCAATAGCCTCATTAAATTTATGATAATTGGGGCCAAATACTACAGGTATACCAAACACTACAGCTTCCGGAAGGTTATGTACATTCTTACCAAAGCCGCCGCCTACATAAGCTATATCTCCATATTGATATAGAGAAGATAGTAAACCCATTTTATCTACAACCATTACTTCGGCACTTGCAGCTTGTTCGGCAGTTGCGCTTGAGTATTTTAAGGCGTGAAACTTTTCTACCAATTGTGCAACATGCCTCTCCCCTATTTCATGCGGAACAAGGAGCAGTTTTATTTTCTGGCCTGTAGCTATTAGCTTATTATACACACCATAAATAAGGCTTTCATCTTCTTCCCATGTACTGCCACAAATCCAAAGTTTATTATTGCCTTTAAACGCAGCAACAAGTGCATCAGGCTTTACCTGCTCCGCTATATTTATTACTCTGTCGAAACGTGTATCACCTGCCGATATTACTCGCTCAACACCGGCATTCAGCAATAACTGTTCAGATTCAGCATCCTGTACAAATATTTTTTTGTAAACTTTCAATTGCTTTCTGAACCATGCCCCATACCACTGAAAGAAATACTGATCGCCTCTGAACTTTGCCGAAATAAGATAAGTCGGAACGCCTTTTCTTTTCAGAATATTAATGAAGTGAAACCAAAATTCATACTTAACAAACACGGCAATGTTCGGCTTTGCAATTTCAATAAACCGCTTTGCATTACTATTGGTATCTAATGGAAGGTAAAAAATAAAATCGGCTCCCGTATAATTTTTACGTACCTCATAACCTGATGGAGAAAAGAAAGTAAGCAGAATCTTATAATCAGGATATTTCTGTTTAAAGTCTTCAATTACCGGCCTACCTTGTTCAAACTCACCTAATGATGCGCAGTGAAACCAAATAACAGGTGATTGATTAGTTGAGAATGCCTTTTTAAGATCTTCAAAAATATCTTTGCGCCCATCCCTCCACTTTTTCGCCTTATCATTAAAAAGGCTTGCAATTAAAACGGCAAAACCATACAACCGTATGCCAAGTGAATAGATGTATCTCATTGTTGCGGCTTTAATTCACCTGACCATGTTTTATAATGTGGAAACTTACCTGCAATATCAATCTTCTTATCAAATATTCCGTATACCGCAGACCCGCTACCTGTCATAGCTGTATATAATGCACCTTGTTTATATAGATATTCCTTCACCTCTGCAATTAGCGGGAATTTAGCAAACAATGGCTCTTCAAAGTCATTAAAAACGCAATCCTTCCAGCTTGAAATAGTTACGTCAACAATATTCTTCAATGAATCTTCGCATTGCTTTGCATTGATCAAACTATATGCAAAAGGAGTACTTATCTGTGTATCGGGGTATACCAAGGCAATATAATAACTACTCAGGTCAAGGTTTATTGCTTCTGTAACATCTCCCCTATTAAACGCAACTACTGGCCTGTTTTCAATAAAAAACACACAATCACTTCCCAAAGAACCCACATATTCTTTCATTTCATCTGTTGAAAGCGTCAAGTCGCACATTTCATTCAGCATTTTCATAAAATGGGCCGCATCGGAGGAACCACCGCCCAAACCCGCTCCTATCGGAATAGTTTTATGCAACCATACTTTCAGTGAAGGAAGCTTGTATTTCTTCAGAAGCAACTTATATAGCTTAACACACAAGTTGTCATTATTCGTTCTTCCGGGAACCGGAATGCCCGAAAGGTGTAATTCAATTTTACCAAACCCTTCCATTGGTATTGCTTCCAACACATCGCACCAACCAACCGGGTAGAATATACTTTCAATATTATGATACCCGTCAGACCTCTTTTCCAGGATACGTAAGCCGATATTTATTTTAGCATTTGGGAAGCAAATCATCCTATTTCCTCTTTTGTTGTTTGCGTTTTAGTATCTCTTTATTAATTCGCTTAACCAGCATAGGGCCTTCGTATATAAAACCTGTGTATAACTCGATCATTACAGCACCCGCATCTAATTTCTCTAATGCATCTTCAGCAGAATGTATTCCACCCGATGCAATAATTGGAAATGAGCCATTCGATTTTTCTGCCAGGTATTTCACTACTTCTGTAGACCTCTTTCGTACAGGGGCTCCGCTCAATCCACCCGCTCCGATTGCTTCCACTCCTTCACTTTTAAGCCCTTCTCTTGATAAGGTTGTATTAGTTGCAACAACACCTGCAATGCCGCATTCATTCACCAGGTCAACAATGTCGTTCAATTGATCATTTGTCAGATCGGGGGCAATCTTCAGAAATATGGGTTTGCTCTTTGACTTCGCATTATTTTTTGATTGCAAACCTGACAATATTTTCTTTAATGGTTCTTTGTCCTGTAAACTACGCAGCCCAGGTGTATTGGGCGAGCTTACATTCACCACAAAATAATCTACATACTCAAACAAGGCATCAAAGCATTTTTCATAATCTGAAAAAGCTTCTTCGTTTGGAGTTACTTTATTTTTACCAATGTTCCCGCCAATTACAATCTTATCCTTTCTGTTCTTTAATCGCTCTGCAACAGCCGCCGCACCATCATTATTAAATCCCATGCGGTTTATCAGCCCTTTATCTTTTGGCAATCGGAATGAACGTGGCTTAGCATTACCTGGTTGAGCTAATGGAGTAACTGTACCCACTTCAACATATCCGAATCCCAGGTATTCCATTTCATGAAAGAAAGTTGCATTCTTATCAAAGCCTGCTGCAAGTCCAACCGGGTTCGGAAATTTTATTCCGGCTACTTCAGTTTCTAATAATCGGTCTTTTAAGGTAAATGAACTTTTAATTATTGAATTTATAATTGGAATAGCGCAAACAATTTTCAATAAACGGATCGTTATAGCATGACTTACTTCAGGTGAAGTGATAAAGAGAATGGGCCTGATGAACGCTTTATACATATTCCTCTATAAAAATACTTTAGCCGGATATTCTATTTTAGTTAAGTATAATCCGCAGGCCGGAACCGAAGCCCCTGCATGCGAACGGTTTTTGTTTTCAATAATACGACAAAAATCATCAACTGTACATTTTCCGTTTCCTACATTTATCATCGTGCCAACTATAGCACGAACCATATTACGCAAAAAGCGGTCTGCAGTAATTGTAAATACAAGTTTCTCATCTTCGGCTTCCCAATGAGCATGCTTAATGGTACAGGTGTCGGTTTTGTTTTGCGTATGTGTTTTTTTAAAGCTCGAAAATTCCTTATAGTTCTTTAAAAGACGTGCAGCTTCATTCATTTTCTTTACATCTAACTCATGTGGAAAGAACATAGCAAAACCTATCAGGAAAGGATCCTTACGGGTTGTTATAACATATTCATAGGTTCTTGATCGTGCATCGAACCGGGCATGTGCATCGGGCTTTACGCCAACAATATCATTAAACGCAATGGAGAAAGGAATAACCGAATTAAATTTATAAAGCATGGGGGTTTTTTTCTCAACAAGGTCTTCTTTAGGCGAATCGAAGTGGGCATATAATTCTTTTGCATGAACGCCTGCATCGGTACGCCCTGCACCTTGTAAACTTATCGGGTGGCGTAATATTTTCTCGAGCGCAGTTGCACAGATTGCCTGCACAGTTTTATCTGCATTGGTCTGGCTTTGCCAACCATGATATTCTGTACCTGTAAATGATATTTTAATGAAATACCTCACCGCTACAAAAGTAATAAACAGAATGCCTCAAAACCCGAGATAAAAATCGCGGGTAAGATGTTTGTAATCGGAAGTATATGAATTGTCGGAGTTCGCTATTACCAATGTACTTTCGAAAAACCGGTTTCTTTCAAACACAAACTGCATAAGAACACGCTTGGCAGGTTTCGACTCAGTAGTTTTAATCCTCATTATTTTAGCAAGGTAAAGTTCATTGTTTTGTGCTATTTCAATAAACTCTTCAGCTTCCTTACTGGGGAGGATGGTAGCGAACATTCCTTTAGGCCTTAACAAGGACTTTATTCCATCTATCAGTTCTTCGAAAGTAAGTGTATGTGTATGCCTTGCTGTAGTGCGTGATTCAGTAGAAGCTTTTAACGAGTTTGAAAAATAAGGAGGGTTTGTAACAATAGCATCGTATTTTTTCAGTCCATCACTTACAAAATCCTGAAATGAAATATGATGCACGTTAAGCCTATCCTTCCATTTGCAGTTACTACAATTTTCTACTGCCTGGTTAAAAGCATCCTCATCTATTTCTATTGCATCTATTTCTGCGATAGATCGTTGTGCAAGCATCATCGCTATTATTCCTGTTCCGGCTCCTACATCAAGTATTTGGCCCGACAAAGGCAAGTCAGCCCATGCGCCAAGCAAAACAGCGTCTGTACCTACTTTCATAGCACACTTATTCTGCTTAACTATAAACTGTTTAAATACAAAAGAGTCGCCGCCGGCCATATACTATTAGGGGGTTATTTCAGCTCAGGATGAAACGTAAACCTCAAATATATATCATTATCTTATAATTACGTATGTAAATCGAACGAAAACAGGCTTCTGTCGCAGTAGTTTATATACATATCTTTGTTGTTACATTCATGGGCCCGAGTTATTATTAAATAAAAAAAACAGAAATGTTGAAAAAAGTATTGCTTTTCATACGTGGAACCTTCATTGTCAATGTTCCTGTAAGATCTATTGTAAAAGCTTCATATAATTTTCAAAAAAAACTATACGATTACTGTATAATTCATTGGCCGGTATTTGGCATTATCAGTTTTAAACTACCAAATAACAAATCAGTAAAAATTTACTCTAAAGGTGATGATTTTGTTTCTACCCAGGCTTACTGGAAAGGATATGACGGATATGAAGGGCCTTCGGTAAGATTATTTTATCACATAGCAACAAAGTCAAAAATAATATGTGATATTGGAGCAAATGTTGGCTATTTTACGCTTATAGGTGCAGGTGCAAATAATAAGGCAGCAGTTTATGCATTTGAACCTGTACCGAACATATATGAAAGATTAGCTCAAAATATAGAACTGAACCAATTTACTGAAGCCAAACCCATAAATGCCGCTGTAGGTAATTCAGAATTACCCTTAAAATTTTATGTGCCTAACACCAAAGGTATGTCGCATGCCAGTTCTTCTAAAAAAGGATGGTACCCTGATAGTAAAGAAACTGAAGTGCAATCAGTTTCTCTGGATGGCTTCAAGGCAAAACACTCTATTGGCAAGATAGACCTGATAAAAATGGATTGTGAATTTCATGAAGTGGAGGCGCTTAAGGGAATGAGAGGTATCCTTTCTACCGATAAACCCATTATTCTTATGGAAGTGCTTTTCCCGGAAGATAATTGGGTTAAAGGGCATTTTGAGAACAATTACTACCTGGAGATCGAACAAATAATGAAAGAAAACGGGTATTATTTCTACCTGATAAATGATACCGCCCTTATAAGGCTTGATAAACTGGAACACAACCCGGGGGAAAGAAACTACCTTTTTTCTGCTAAAAAATCTGACAGTATATATCTTTCAGTTGCAGATATGGACTTGCTTTTGAAAAACATATTTTAGCCTTATTTTCAACCCGAAAATATCGCTTTATTATCTGTTAAAAATCATTACTTTTGCCCGTCTCATAAATAATCGGTTAAAAACACATAATTCTATATATTCCTATGAAATTTTTAGTCTGCATTAGTAATGTACCTGACACTACTACCAAGATAACCTTTACACCTGATGGCAAGGCTCTTAATACGGCCGGTGTTCAGTTTATTATAAACCCATACGACGAAATGGCCCTTACCCGTGCCCTCGAAATAAAGGAAGCGCAAGGTGGAACCGTTACTGTAATAAATGTGGGTACAGCAACTACAGAACCTACATTACGTAAAGCACTTGCAATTGGTGCTGATGATGCTATCCGCATTAATGCAGAACCTGTTGATGCTCTTTTTGTAGCAAGTGAAATTGCTGCTATTGCCAAAGCAGAAAAATATGACATTATACTTACAGGTCGCGAATCTATTGACTATAACAGCGGGCAGGTAATGGGTATGATAGCTGAACTGATGGGAATTCCATCGGTTGCTGTAGCAACTAAGCTCGATATTGCCGGTACAACAGCTACCTTAGAAAGAGAAATTGATGGCGGAAAAGAAACTGTTTCTGTGTCTATACCTTTCGCTGCCAGTGCACAAAAAGATATGGCTGAGCCCCGCATACCTAATATGCGTGGAATTATGAGCGCACGTACCAAGCCACTTAAAGTGGTTGAACCTACAGTAGCTGATAAGCCAACTGTCTCGCTGTCTCACCAAAATCCACCGGCTAAAACAGCCTGCAAAATGATCGATGCGGAGCATCCGGAAGAACTTATCAATTTGCTACACACCGAAGCCAAAGTAATTTAATTAAGAACTCTACAATATCAATATATTATGTCAGTACTAGTATTTGCAGAAACCTGGGACGGAAAATTTAAGAAGCCTTCATTTGAAGCTGCTACCTATGCTTTTGAATTAGCTCAAAAAACAGGTGGAGCTGTTACCGCAGTTGTGCTTGGTAATGTTGCCGATGATGAATTAAAGAAATTGGGAGAATATGGCTGTGCCCACATTCTGCATATAAATAATGATAAGCTTTCATCATTCAGCGCCAGCGCGTATACAATAGCTGTGGCTGAAGCCGCAACCAAGGCTGCGGCAAAGTATGTTGTTTTCTCATATACATACACAGGCAAGTCAATTGCACCAAGACTGGCTGCAAGACTCAAAGGCGGTTTAGTTGCAAATGCAACAACCCTGCCTGCAAGTGCTGAACCGTTTGTGATTAAGAAAAAATGTTTCTCAGGTAAAGGCTTTACCGATGTACAGGTATCATCTGATATTAAGATAATTGGCTTATCTCCTAACTCGCACCATATTGCAACTAATGCTACTACAGCAGCAGTTGAAGTATTTGCACCTGCAATACCTGATACAGCTTTCGATACCAAGGTAACTGAAGTAAAGAAAACATCGGGCAAAATAGTATTGACCGAAGCTGAATTAGTAGTATCGGCAGGCCGGGGTATGAAAGGGCCTGAAAACTGGGGTATGATAGAAGCCCTGGCAGATGCCCTTGGAGCAGCTACGGCCTGTTCAAAACCGGTAGCCGATATGGACTGGAGACCACACCATGAACACGTAGGGCAAACAGGAATTACCATTTCCCCTAACTTATACATTGCTATTGGTATTTCAGGAGCCATACAGCATCTGGCCGGTATCAGCTCTTCAAAAGTTATTGTAGCTATTAATAGCGACAAGGAAGCTCCTTTCTTTAAAATAGCTGATTACGGGATAGTTGGAGATGCCTTCCAGGTAGTGCCAAAGCTTACCGAAGCTGTTAAAAAATTGAAATCTTCTCACTAAAATAAAAATTGGTATCTTCGTAATTAAATGACGGAGAGGCGATAGATGTATGAAAAAAATTAAGCTCGACATAGTTGGATTATCGTATAGCCAGACCCAATCAGGCGCTTATGCCCTTATCCTGAACGAAGCAAAAGGTAAGAGAAGATTACCAATAATAATAGGAGGTTTTGAAGCACAGGCCATTGCTATTGAAATGGAGAATATGAAGCCCAGCAGGCCCCTTACCCACGATTTATTCAAGAATTTTGCCGAAACCTTTGAAATACAACTAAAAGAGGTAATAGTTTATAACCTTGTTGAAGGTATCTTTTACGCAAAGCTTATCTGTGCCCGTGATAACAATGAGGTTGAAATAGATGCCCGTACTTCAGACGCCATAGCCCTTGCAGTTCGTTTTAACTGCCCTATATATACCTACGAGTTTATATTGAACTCAGCAGGTATTATTATGGACGAGGACCTTGTTAAGGAGAAAGAGAGCAAAGAAGGTACACCGGCTACTCCTGAAAAGAAAGACACGAAAGAACCCGTTGCAAAGGAAAAAGAAGATGACGATTTTAAGAAAAAATCGCTGGAAGAGTTGAGGGATCTTTTACAAAAAGCAATTGACAGGGAAGATTACGAAAGAGCCACCAAATTAAGGGATGAGCTAAACCGCAGAAAGAAATCGTAAGGCGCTCAAATACCAAAACCCGAATAAATACGTTATTCTTAAACACTTTCAATAAACGTATTTTGCATTTAAACTCAACATCCAGTAAATTCAGTAAAGTAGTAAGCTACACTTTGTTATGCATTGCTATTACCTGGGCATCTTTTTCATGCAAAAAAGATATGCTTATTACCAACTCAAATGCAAAGCTTACATTCTCGCAAAACCAGGTTCTGTTTGATACGGTATTTACAACAATCGGCTCTACATTTCAATATTTTACCATACACAATAATCATAACCAACCCATTAAAATTTCTTCTATTAACCTGGTTGGCAGCTATACATCACCCTATAAAATAAATGTTGATGGCATATCCGGAACATCCTTCAGTAACATAACCATACCTGCAAATGATAGCATTTTTGTTTTTGTTACCGTCACCATTAACCCGAATAATGTAAATAACCCTGTAGTTATCGAAGACTCACTTCAGTTTACAACCAATGGAAACCAGCAATATGTTGACCTTATTGCCTGGGGACAGGACGCTTATTTTTACAGGCCAAATGTGTTCCCTAAGGTTGGCCCCGCCTATTCTGTTTTACCTTGTAATTCAGTATGGACAAATGATAAACCACACGTTATTTTTGGTTACCTGGTAGTAGATTCTGGGTGTACACTAACAATGCAACCCGGCACCAAAGTATATTTACATAGTAATGGAGTTTTGTGGGTATACAAAGCTGGTTCGTTACAGATATTAGGAAACAGCCCTCAGAGTAGCCCTGGCCCGGTAATTATACAGGGCGACAGGCTTGAGCCTGCTTATTCAACACAGCCCGGACAATGGGGAGAAATATTACTATCCGCCGGTAGCGTAAATAATAAAATAAGTTGGGCTGTTATAAAAAATGGTACTACCGGCGTAGAAGCTGATACCCTTGGAGGAACTGGAACTGTACCTACCCTTAGCATTGACCATACTATTATTAAAAGTATGAGCCAGGTGGGGCTATTAGGCCAGGGAAGCTATATTGTAGGAGATGATGATGTAGTTGCGGATTGCCAGTACTATTGTGTGGACCTTAGCCTGGGTGGTAGCTATTCTTTTGTACAATGTACTTTTGCAAATTACTGGAGTTACGGACAACGCCAGACTACTACATTACTGGTAAACAATTGGTACCAGGATATAAATGGCAATTACCATGCAAGGCCACTAACCAAAGCTTTTTTTGAAAATTGTATAGTATACGGTAGCTTAACTGAGGAATTACAACTCGATTCCAGTCACGGTCAAACTCAATTCAGTTATTATTTCGAAAACTGTGACCTGCTAACCAAATTAAGCACTGCCAACAGCTACCATTATAATGATTCCATTATAAATGTTGCACCACCTTTCTACAATACAGGCACAGATGATTATGAAATCCATACAGGTTCACAATTGACAGGCTGGGGAAATCCCAATGTTTGTTCTAACCCTATTTACGGACAGGACCTTAACGGAAAAGGCCGCAACTGTCCTTCGGATTTAGGTGCATACGATGCCCAGTAAATTTAGTTGACCACTTACTCAATACTGTTATCTTTGGATAATGACTCTTGTAATTCTATTGAATGAAGCATAGCTATACTTACATTTTTTTATTTCTTTTCATATCAATTGGCAGCCTGAGCAAAGCTGCTGACCCGACCTTGGATAGCCTTAGTAAAGTGTATTCAACTGCTAAAAGCGATACCTTAAGAGTACGTGCACTTTTGAATATGGTCGATGTTCTATACAGTCAGAATATTGACAGCGCAAAAAAAACATTAGCAAAATCACTTCAAATAAATGATAAACTACTTCAGCACGATTCACTTTACCCTATTAACAAACAGACCACGGCTAAACTTATTTATTTTGAAGCAGAGGCCTGTGGCGGGCTAGGGTACCTCTATTTTGTTACTGACGACCCCGATAAAGGATTGAAGTTCGAAAAAAGATCGTTAGACTTACTCAGAACTATAGATAAAAAGAAAGACCTCGGGCAAGCATATAACAATATGGGATACATGAACAATGAAAAGGGTGACCTGTATACCGCCATTCATTATTACGATACCGCATTGACCATACGTAAGGAAATGAAGGATTCCGATGGAATATCTACGATCATTAATAGCCTTGGGTATGCCTACCAGCAATTAGACGATACTGCAAGGGCAATTCAATATTTCAAGGAAGCTTTAGACATCCGAATCAAAATACATGACAAAATTGGTATTGCAACTACATTGAATAATCTTGCCACCATAAAAAGTCAGGCAGGTAAGATTACTGATGCCATTAGCTATTATGTACAAGCGCTGGAATATGCAAAACAAGCCAAAAGCAAAGCAAAATATGCACTGTTAACCGATAATCTTGCCTCTTGTTACGAAAAAATCGGGCAGCTCGACACTGCATTTGCATATGCGAATAAAAGTCTGAAAGCATATATTGAATTAAATGATAAAGAAGGGATAGCTTACGCGATGAGTTACATAGGCGTTATTTATACGCAAAAAAACAAAACAGATAGTGCAAAAAAATATTTTGAAAAGGCCTTTGTAATTGCTGATCAACTGAAGTACAAAGCACTTACTGCAAGGCTGGCAGATTATTCAGGTAGGTTATACAAA